>TARA_B110000008_G_scaffold160810_1_pt1 | contig 13479 bp, 8 predicted proteins | sample TARA_B110000008 | Tara Oceans TARA_B110000008 (sample SAMEA4396496) | marine metagenome | biome: Westerlies Biome; feature: [DCM] deep chlorophyll maximum layer (ENVO:01000326); material: water (ENVO:00002006), including particulate matter (ENVO:01000060) such as... | depth 40 m
ATGCTATTAAACGCAGCACGTGTTGTAAGTTCAAAGTTTTGGGGGTTGAATAAAACATCATTCCGACCTGTTTTTCGTACAGCCTCGAGGGAGATCTCATGATCATCTTCGAGAATAAATCTAGTTTTAGTCGCTAAGCTCGATTGCAACTCTCCTTCTTTGAGGTCGGTGAGCCCATCTCGGTCGCTATCGAGATAGCGAGCATCTCTCTCGATAACAATGGCGGCATAAGCCTCAGCGGTAGGACGAGCATCACGTTCTGCCAATACCGCGTTGAAAGCGTCTTTTGTCGTGAGATCAAAATTTTGTGGACTCTCAAGAATGTCATTGCGGCCTAGTTGCCTAGCCTCAGCAATCGCGGTGCGATAGGCCGAACGAAGATAGAAGACGGTTTCAAGGGATTGGTTCGTTTTAAGTTCTGCCTCCTTGAAGTCAGTGAGCCCATCACCATCAGAGTCAGAGAACCGTTCATCACGTTCCGCTACAACTCTATTATACTCTTCGAGCGCAACAAGCCCGTAGCCAAAAGGAAAAACCACAACATCATTTCGGCCTGTCTGCCGGGCCGCCGCAACCGCATCTTCAAACCCAGTGTTTTCCAGATAGAAGACAGTTCCATCATTTGGATCTGTCTCGAGTTCAGCTTCCTTGAGATTTGTAATACCATCTCCGTCGGCATCTTCGAAGCGCGCATCTCTTTGAGAAACTACGAGATTGTAAGCCTCTTCGGTTTTAAGGCTGTAGTTTTGAGGGTTGGAAAGGACTTCCGCTAGTCCGGACTCTCTTGCATCAGCAATTGCACTGTCATAAGAGTCTTGAAAGTAAAATATCGTTTTTTCAGAGGGATTCGAAAAGAGCTCGCTTTCTTTTTTATCAGTTAATCCATCCTGGTCAGTATCAATAAAGCGACTATCCCGCTCTGCAACTACAATCCTGTAAGCTACCAAGGTGGTAAGCTCATAACTTTGAGGGTTTGCCCTGACATCATTACGTCCTAGCTCTCTCGCATCAGCGATTGCGCTGTTATAAACCGACTGTAAATAAAAGCCGGTTTTTTCAGTCACGTCAGTTTTAAGCTCGGCCTCTTTAACGTCGGTAATCCCATCAGCATCGGTATCCACAAAACGAGCGTCGCGGTCCGCTACCACCGCATCGTAAGCCTCTTGAAGGTAGAACACAGTAGTCTCAGCAGTGTTAGTTCCCAGCTCAGCCTCCTTAACGTCGGTAATCCCGTCAGCATCAGTATCCACGAAACGAGCGTCGCGGTCCGCTACCACCGCATCGTATAAGGCAGTCGCGGTAAGATCGTAAGCGCCAGGAGCCCCAGTCACGTCGGACCGCCCAACGATACGCGAGTCAATCACGGCCGCCTCGTAAGCCTCTTGAAGGTAGAACACAGTAGTCTCAGTAGTGTTAGTTTCCAGCTCAGCCTCTTTAACGTCAGTAATCCCGTCAGCATCCGTATCCACGAAACGGGCGTCCCGGTCCTCTAGAACATTGTTATAGGCGACTCGCAAGTCACTCAATTCCCTGAGAAGGTCTTCTATATTTGTGGCAGTTTTCGGATCAAGGTTAAGACGGACCTCCGTGGAGTCACTTAGCCCGTCGTTATCAGTATCAGCAAGGAAAGGATCGGTGAGGTAAGTAACAATCTCCTGCGCATTTGTAAGACCATCATTATCAGTATCTTCCTCCCCGTCACGAGTTCCGTCGCCATCAGAGTCTACTAAGATCGGATCAGTATTGGTGACAGTAAGCTCGACCCCGTCAAGGAGACCATCCGCATCGGTATCGGCAACAATTGGGTCAGTTGAGCCATTAACTTCGTCCCAATCGGATAATCCGTCGGAGTCGGTATCGACTACCTCAAAGTTCGTCCCTAGAATATTTTGTTCCCGATAATCAGAAAGTCCATCTCCATCCGAATCGTCAAATACTCGGTATTCAAAACCTTGTTCAGTCGAGCCAGAAGCATTGGATACAACCACGCTCCAACTTCCATTTTCGGTAGCAGAACCCAACAGATTAAAAACACGACTTTGTCCTCCTTGATCAGCACCAATTGCACTGCCGTCAAAATACCACTGGAATTTAAAATCAACGGGATAACCATTGCTCGGAGTCGCATCGATGTTTACGGGCTGATTTAGAGCAGTTTCATAAAATTCCTCAACTTCCAGAACAGGTGAAGACGGTTCAGGAGTATAAACCCGATAATCAAAAGTGTGCGACGCAGAGCCCGCCGCGTTAGAAACAACAACCGTCCAAGTGCCGTTATCTGCCGCGCTTCCTGCAAACATCAAAGCAGCCCCTCCCCCTCCTTGGCTAATGAGATGAGCATTGCCATTATAATACCACTGGTATGTGAAAGAGCTTGGAAATCCATCCACAGGGGTGGCATCAACGGTAAGGGTTTCAGCCTCTTCAGACGGATAAAAATCTTTAAGGTCAGCGCTGAGGATCGGAGCCAGAGGCACGCGGATAGTCGTGAGTCGGATCGCTTTCTCAAAAGTAAGCCCAAGACCAGTATCTACTTCGGTCATAATATCACCCACCAACAAGGAATCTGAGGTCAAGTTTTCGCTTGTAATTGTGATATCCGCGGCGCCCAACCCCAGCACGTTCTCGGTCCCAAAAGTCAATCCGGAGTCGAAAAGCGCGAAATCGGTAGAAGTAGAAAGACTATCACCATCTCCAATCACAACATAAATCCTCTCACCAACTGGAGCATTTGTTGTTCCCGATGGGATTGGAGCTGAACGTTGCAGATCAAAAAAACCAGCTGCAATGCCGTTAAATGAACTTGATCCATCCCCGAAGACCTCAAATTCATCGAAATTGGTAATTTGCTCAGGAGGAGTCGAAAAAGTCCCCGCAGCGACATAGCCAGCTCCGCCTTCAATAGAAGTGCCCGTATCATCCAAAATAGGCACGGCTGTAGGATCGGCCAATTTGATATTATTGAACCAGACAGTGAAGCCCGAGCCCTGACCTACAAGCAGAAGAAAAGTAGTTAAGTAACGAAGCATAATATTATATGTAGTCATTGATTATCTTAAAGACGTAATATTAAGGAAACAAGTAAGATTTTTAAAGTCTGTTGGCCCCGCGAAGGCCATTTGAGACGGAAAGTGGTAATTTTAGCTGAAGCTCAAGAACCTAATCCATAATCCTTCCCAGATCAATTTAAGGCTCAATCGCCACATGAAAACGCTCAGGTATGCCTGAACTCAGTTATTTCACCATTAGACACAAAAACTGGCTGAAGGAACGAGCCCTCAACCATCAAATAAAAATCCCTCCTTAAATTTTCCCGCAATAAGAAAAATGCCTTCTGGAAGGTGGGATTCCCAGGATCATCATTCAACCTTGGTGCAGGAAATGAAATCGTGATGAGATTACCCTCAGCGGCTCCTTGGACAGAATCATCGATCCCAATGAATTCTGGGCCGCCGAGTAAATCCGGAGACCAGGGCAACGAATAAAATCGGCCCGGCTTAGAAGTGAAGGTCAAAGAAACCGCCTCATCACCAGAGTCAAAACTTATATCTATAAACCTCAAGCCAGCCAATGAGGTTCTCCCGTTTGGAATCATCGCGGCAAAGATCTGTTCTGATTCAAACACCTCATCATAAATCCTAACGTAATCGATTAGACCATTGAAGCTCTGTCCAGCAGGACCAGCTGCATCACGCCTGTGACCACCAATGATCACTGGGACAGCATATCATGCCACCGGCACCACGAGAACTCTCGACTCCGTTAACAAAGACAACCTTATCGGTGCCGTCGTATGAAAATGTAAGGGAAATCCACTCTCCAGGAGTATTAGATCCGGCATCGACGAATCGCCAGCCCTTTAGATTCAAGAAAGAGAAATTATACCCTATTTAGTTGTATTTAAGAATTCCTTGGCAGGGCTACTCAAAAAAAATAATCTTCCCCAGATAATGAGAACGTTAACTCGCCTCCGAACTCTTAACGCGTTTGCTTTTGGCATCTGCCTATCCACTTCGTGTTCACAAGTTCAAAATGAATCCGACCAACTGCTAACTCCTTATCGTGAAGCAGCACAAAACAAATGGGCCAAAGCCATCGACGCCTTCGATGAGTTAAACAAGAAGGAAATCAATCCCTCAGATGCAATTCTGTTCATCGGCAGCAGCAGCATTCGCAGATGGGAAACGATGGCGAAAGACATGGCTCCCTACTCCACTATTCGTCGAGGATATGGAGGTGCTAAATTTACTGATATGGGGGTATTCGCGAAACGTATTGTGACACCTCATCATTACCAGGCTCTCGTCATGTTTATCGGTAATGGAGTCACCGGTGACTCGAAAGACCATACCCCAAATCAAATCGAAGCCCTTGCGCGAAAAATCGTCAGTGTTTCCCAAAGACACCAAACCAACACTCCAGTATTCCTAATCGAAATCACCCCCTGCGAAAAACGTTTCAAAGCCTGGCCTAAAATCCGGGCCGTTAATTCCCGTCTTCGCGAAATCGCACTATCGACACCCCACACTTACTTCATTCCAACAGCCAGTCACTACCTAAGAGCAGATGGAACCCCTCGATCGGAATTATTTGTTGAAGATCAATTACACCTCAGTAAAGCGGGCTACAAGTTATGGGCCAAACTGATCTGTCGACGCCTGAACGACGTCCTCGCGACACAAACTACAAGGAAATAAGTGAATAGAAGCTGAGATGGAGAGAACCAGCTTATTGGCAAAATCCATCTTCACTTACGGAAGACATAAGTGCACACCGATCTCTCTGGCAGGATGGAACAAAGCGAAACTGACTCACCTTTGCGCCTTTTCTCTGTCTGTCTCGCTTGGGCAAATTGAAATCCTTCAGGGAGTTGAAGACTGAATCCTTGGGAACGCTCAGTGTCGTTGATTACAATAAAAAACAGCTCGTTTTTCTTCGGGGCGATAAAGGCGAAAACTTAAAGGTATTTGGCATCTCAACCTTAACCCTTTGATAGCCTATGTTCAAATCTCAGAAGTTCTGCTGAAAGGTGTAAAACTTTTTGGTCTTTTCGAGAAATTTCTGCCCAGTCTCAAGATGAGTCACACCTTCCGGACCAGGACTGTGAACGACCCCTCACCGAAAAAAGGCATTCGCAAGAGTGGTATGAATGTAACTAAAGCTGCCTCAATCGCTTGTTCGTCACAATAAGGCACGACACAAAAAAACTTCAGAAACCCGGTATCTTTTCTATGAAAGATGCCCCAAGCCTCTTTAATGCCCTCCAACCTATAAACATCAGCAGCATGAAACTCTTCCTCGCACTCCTCCCTTGGTTCTTAACGCTTCAAGTTCAAAGCTCAACCACACCTCTGTTCAACGATGGAACAGACACCCCCCTTCTCACTTTTCGAATCCCTACCACCGAGGAAAAAACTCTTTCATCGATCGATTTTTCCGGAAGCAAGCACCTAAAAGATATTGCCGAAATCTCTCTTAACCATCAACGCAAATCCGGGAATCGCTTGTTCGCCGCGAGCCAAACCATCACCAATAATTTCACTCTAAAGGGCTCCCTCGACTTACCGCGCGGGAACCATCTCTTCGAGCTTATCATTTCTCTTAAACCAGGAGCCAAACTCCTCCACAAGATCTCACTCGCTCCCATCAAGTATACCTTTTCAGACGGAACCAATCAAAAAATCGACCACATTTTCCCTCATCCTCAACGCCTCGCCTTCCCCATCCATAAACGCGGTAATTACAACTGTCACACCTTCCGCATTCCCGGCATTGCCCGTGCCAAGAACGGCAACCTCCTAGCAGTCGCCGACATGCGTTACAATTCCCGCCGGGATCTCCAAGGCCACATGGACATTGGACTTCGCATATCGCAAGACGGCGGACAAACTTGGTCTCCTCCCGCACCCATTATGGACATGGCTGAACACGGAGGAAAACCCCAAGACCAAAACGGCTGCTCCGATCCCTGTATCCTCGTCGATGACGAAACTGGTGAAATTTTCGTTGCAGCATGCTGGACCCACGGAAAAACCGGCACACACCAATGGCGAGGAAACGGCTCTGAACCCGGCTTCGATATTCATAAATCCACTCAATTCCTGGTCGTCAGATCCACCGATCACGGAGCCACGTGGTCTCAGCCTGAAAACTGGACAAAGAAACTCAAAAACCCCGCCTGGCATCTCTTCGCTCCCGCTCCAGGGAATGGCATCACTATGAAAGACGGCACCCTCGTGATGCCCACCCAAGGTCGCGATGCCAAAGGCCTACCCTTTTCCAATATCATTTGGTCCAAGGATCACGGAAAAACCTGGCACGTCTCTAGCCATGCTCGGGACAATACTACGGAATGCGCAGTCGCAGAACTCTCGGATGGCTCGCTCCTCCTCAACATGCGCGACAATCGAAACCGCGCCGACAAGTCGGAAAATAACGGTCGTGCAATCGCCCAGACCAAGGATCTCGGCAAGAGTTGGCTCACTCACTCCACAGACCACTCCGCGCTGCCCGAACCAGTTTGCATGGCTTCCCTCATCGCCGATCCATACCGAAATGGAACTCTCTACTTTTCCAATCCCAACAACAAAAAATCCCGCTCACACATGACCCTTCGTCGCTCCACCGACGACGGTAAAATATGGTCCTCCCAAATCCTCCTCGACACAAAAGGCGGGGCTTATTCCTCCCTCGTCATGATCGACGAAAACCATCTCGGAATCCTCTATGAATCTTCCGTCGCTGACATGATTTTTCAAAAGATCTCCATTTCAGAATTCAATGAAGAGACTTCCGATGAACCACTCATCCAATCTCTATTTCAGGGTGAACGCTTTCCCAACATTGTTGTCTCTAAGAAAGGAACTCTGATCGCCACGTGGGGGAATAAACACATCCGCGCGCGCCGCTCCACCGATGGCGGCACGACCTGGGGTCCAGAGATTACAATCGCAAATCCTGGCTTCCAAGGTGGCGGCACAACGGTCGACGAGACCACTGGTGATATTCTCGCCTTCGTTGAAGAAGGACACCCACCTGCCAAAATATTTATTTACCGCAGTAGTGACGACGGACTCACCTGGAAGAAAGAAATCCCTACAATACGACCAGACGCCAACGGTCACCAGCCGTCCATGCACATGAACGAGCACGGCACGACCCTCCGTTATGGAAAGCACAAAGGCCGACTCATACGCCCCACCCGATATTACGCCGGAAAAAATGACAGCGAAAAATGGCCCGAGCACTACACGAACGCAATCTATTCCGACGATCATGGTAAAACTTGGCAAACTTCTGAACCCTTTCCAGAAAACGGCACCGGAGAAGCATGTCTCGTAGAACTCTCCGACGGTTCACTTTACTACAACTCAAGAGTCCACTGGCAGAAGCGACCAAGAAACACCCGTCGCCGCGAAGCCCGATCCACCGACGGTGGACACACTTGGAAAGATTTCCATATTATCGACATCCTTCCCGATGGACACCAACATCGCTCCTATGGTTGCATGGGAGGCCTCGTCCGTCTTCCTGTCGACGGTCAAGACATTCTCATTTTTAGCAATATTGACACTCCCAAAGCGACCCGCGAACAAGGCACCGTCTGGGCAAGTTTTGATGGTGGTAAAACGTGGCCTGTCAAACGCCTCATCCTCCCTGGGCCCAGCGGCTATTCCGCCCTCAATGCCGGCCGACCCGGCACCCCTTCTGAGGGTTACATTTACCTCCATGCCGAGAAAAATAATGGTTCTCGCGTGGCCCGCTTTACCCTCGATTGGCTTAAAAAAGGCACCCCAACCGGGGACGGCACCATTCCTATTGAGTCAAAATAATACTCTTTTCCTCTTGAGAGAACGTCAAAGCCCTCTGCTTTTCAGCCCCCCAAAACTGGAGCATCGCTCAGAAAAGTCACCTTATCCTTCAAGCATTTTCCAGCAATACCATTGCATACGGGGAAGATGAAAGGGGCCTTTATAATGACTCCCTTTGAGGGTCGAGGATATTCTACCATCCCGGTGAAGGTAACCAAACCACTCACCGTGTTCCTCATCGTGGAATGTTTTATGGGCATACTCGTGAATCATTCGATGCCACCCAGCATACTTCTCATTACCTGTCAGCTGATAGGCCAATAAAGTAGCAATAATAGCCTCACACTGGGGCCACCAGAACTTCATGTCATGCCAGTATTCTTGCACGGGTTTATCGTAAACGTCTTTTAGGTAGGTAATGCCGCTATATTCTTCATCCCATCCCCTCTTCCACATGTAATCGAGCATTCGACACCCAAGGCCCACCAGCTCTGAATCGCCTCCCCTACGCTTTGCTTCATCCAAAATGAACCACGCTCCCTCGATCGCATGGCCTGGATTCAAAGTTCGCGCATCAATATGATCGACCACTTCCCCATCAACTCCAATCTGCTCCATGACACACTTGATGTCATCCTTAACGAATCCACGGATCTCCTCAATAAGCCCATCAATTTTACGCTCCGCCAGTTCGTCTCCACCGTTCGCCACCAAAACCTGCGCCACCTGCAAAAAAATCATCGGAACTCCGACCCCCTTAACCTTTCTCTCGTCGGTCCACTTTGGCTCACCTGCCGAAGCTGTTCCTTCCACGTAATCCATGCACTTTGCAAATAGTTTTCGGGCTTCTTCGAGCCACATCTCGTTCTCCGATGCTTTTCCATAAGCCGCGAAAGCCATGACCGCAAAAGCTTCGGAATAGAAATACCTTCTCTTCCGTAAGGGCTTCCCTTCTCGAGTTACCAAAAAGAACATCTGTCCATCCTCGTCAAAACAATGAGCCTTCAAGAACTCAACCCCACTCTTCGCTGCCGATAGCCACTCTTCCTTCTTCTCGACCGTATTGCACAAGGTCGCCAGCATCCACGCAAACCGTCCTTGTAACCAAACCGATTTATCGTCGTCGATCAAACTTCCGTCCCGATCACGCATTGACAGATATCCCCCGAATTCTTCATCGACAATTCCGGGCATCCAAAACGGCAGGGTATCCTCAAGCAAACTCGCCCGATAAAAGTCCCGTAAAGCCTCTAGCTCTTGCTTCGAATATCCACTCACTACTTTTTCTGCGTCCAAATCGTCAAACCTCTCACGTTCTCATCACTCGCCCGCAACCAAAACCCCAAAACACCGCCCGTTCCCAAGGTTGTTAAAAATCCTACTGCGCCATAAAGTAGAGGCATCAGATCGATAACACCTGCTTCATTGAGGAAGTAAGTCACAGTCACGGTCAACACCCCACAAATTAAGGCCACCAAGCCAGCCAGCCCATTCGGCCGTCTCGAAAAAATCCCAAGCGCGAACAAACCACCCAGTGGCCCCAGAGCAAATCCGATGAAACGATTAAACAGCATAAAGACCCCATCCATCCCCATTTTTGCCAAGACACACGATATCCCGATCCCTACGACACCAAGAATAACCACGACCCATTTCGCTACGCCCAGCCTCTGATCATCCAAGCTCTCCGGCTTTAACAAACGCCCATAAACATCGGTCACAAAAGCTGTCGCAACCGAATTCAAGGAACTCGAAATCGTCGACTGAGCAGCTGCGAACACTCCGGCAATAATCAGACCCGCTACCCCAACCGGTAGGTTTTGCATAATAAAGAAAGGCAGCACGCTGTCCTTGGCCGGAAGTGTGGGATCCATCAACTCGGGGTTTTCTTGATAGAAAACAAACAAGGCTGTCCCCAATCCAAAGAAGATCGCCGACCCCACGAGTACCATCACGATATTCATCCAGAGCGATTTTGCCGCCTCTTTTTCAGAGGAAGTCGTAACGTATCGCTGCACGACATCTTGCCCCGAAGTGTAAGAGGGCAAATTGGCCAACATAAAGGCCACGAACAAAACAAAACCCGACGTCGATTCCTTCCCAATTGAAATATCGTGAAAGCTCCAGCTCGCCGTTATTCCTTTCCCTTGTTCACTCATCGCTGAACCAATAGCGCCCAATCCCCCATCGACCTGCGACACGATCAATCCAAAGCACAACAAAGCGCCTCCAATCAAGACAAGCGCCTGAATCGCATCAGTCCAAACCACTGCTTCAATCCCACCCATCACGGTATAAATTACACACAAGATTCCAATCACTGTAATCGCCGTAAAAACGTTAATATCAGTGACACTCGAAAGCGCAAGAGCCGGGAGATAGAGCACTATCGCCACCCGCCCGATGTGAAACAACATAAAGGTCACACTCCCGATCACCCGGGTAGCGACATTGAAGCGCTTTTCCAAATATTCATAGGCCGTCGTGATATTGAGCCGTCGGTAGAACGGCAGGTAAAACATCACCACCAAAGGCACGATGATCAAAATAGGCCACTGCCCGATATAGCCATTCCAGTCCTTCGCATATGCCACTCCCGGCACCGCCATGAAAGTGATGGCCGAAAGCATCGTCGCAAAGATCGATAGCCCGGCAACCCAGAATGGAACCTTCTGACCACCCCGAAAGTAGGCCTCAGTCGAAGAAGCCGACTCCTTTTTCATAAACCAAAATCCAATCGCTACCATTCCCAGAAGATAAACCGCAACCACGATCCAATTCAGCAACCCAAAGCTGAGCTTCGTTTCTCCTATCTCAGCTATCAAGACTTGGGGAGATCTCACTCCAGGCTTAATCTCACCCGTCGGAATGATGACCTTGTCATCCCAGAAAACCACCGGAGTTGTGACTGGGGCAAAGGTCCCAGCAAGCGGCAGTCTCCCCGCCTCAGTCCATTGATCTGTCACTATATTATAGGAAAGAATCGAAGCCGGAAACCCCGGATGCTCCATCCCCTGACCGTTTATTTCTGGTCGTGCTGCCACTTGATCTTTCCAAAACTCAACCGGCACGCCACCCAACATCAGCAAGGAACTTGCGCCTAGCGGCACAGCCATCGATGGCGCCGCCGATTTAGCCTCGGGAAGGTCAGCCAACCTTCTCCACGTGCCTAACGATAAATTTAACTCCCAGCAATCCTTCAAAAAATCTAATCCAAAGATTCGATTTATGTCTTTTTCCTCTGACTCCGCAAAATCTCTCCCCCCAAACAGGTAGAGCTTCCCTCCCTTAACTCCCGCAACAGAATACATTCGACCACGCGCGTCTTCTGGCCAGCCTAGCGATTCCCATCTTACTGTCGTTAGATTAGGCCTCACCAGTTTGAAGATCTCCCGATGAGTTTTCTCTCCATCCCCACCTGATCCCACTAAAATTTCTCCATCGACCACTGCCGCAACTCCTTCGGCTATTGCGCGAGGAAGATTTCCGATTGTGCTAATCTTCACCTTTCCCAAGGCCATTGAAAGCTCCAGAACTTCCGCTCGAGAAGCCGCTTCATTCTTTCCTCCCATGAACAAACATTTCCCACTCTTCAAACTCACCGACATCCCATAACCAACTTTAATTGGTAATTTGACAGCAGCAGTTCGCCACTCGCTATCCTCCTTCAAAGGCAAGATGTAAATCCCGTCGTAATAAAATTTCTTCCCATCTTCCCATGGTCTTCCATCTGGAAAATTTGCCCCACCAGCCACAACCAAAAAATCTTCTTCACCCTCGCTTACCACCCCTGAAAACACCCCCGCAAATCCCTCCCGGTCTGGGAGATCAGGCAATCGATCCCATTCAAGCGCCCCTCCAAGAGCTATTCCAAGAATCGAGAAAGCAAAAAAAAGCCTCATGACATTTCTATGCTAAGATCTTCGTCGATCCATTCGAACCATCCCATTTCATCAAGACGCTTCCTCAAGGCTATGATTTGATCGGGACTCGCCGGATCAATCGGCCTTCTCACAGGACCACAATCAATCCCCACCATTTGCATCATCACTTTCAAGGACGATCTTCCACATGTTTCAAACATCGCCGTGATCATTTCAAGAGCACGCTTCTGCCACACTTGCGCTCCTTTGAAATCTCCCACGCTCAGGGACTTCCTTACATTATCATAAATTGGGGCAGCATAATTATAGGTGCTTCCCACCGCCGCCTGATACCCTTGAGCAACCGACATGAGGTAAGCTTCATCTGATCCAGAGAGAAACTCCAAACCCGGCGCTACGCTCTCAAGCAAAGGAAGATTATGGAGACTCGCGCCATCAGAATACTTAATCCCACAAAATGTAGGTAATCGATCCATCGATATCTTAGTCAGCTTTACTGGATCAAGATTCACACCAGAAAGGAGAGGGATATGATAATAATAGAAAGGTGTTTTGGGAGCCGCTTCCACAATTGGCAAAAGACCTTCAACCAGCTCTGCTTCACCACTCACCTTAAAATAACCTGTTGGGGTTGCCGACACTGCGTCAGCTCCAATCGATTGAGCATGCCCTGCCAAATCGGCTGACGCTTTCAAACTGTTATGCCCCACTTGCACGAAGGACTTCATCCGCCCCTTGGCAGCAAAAACATAGGCCTCAGCGACTTCACGTCGCTCCTCGTCGGTCAACGACATACCTTCTCCGGTGCTACCAGCAATATAGATCCCCGTGATCCCTTTTGACGCGAGATAATCCACAACTCGCGGAACAACTCCCAAATTTAAATCGCCGTTTCCATTCATTGGCGTCACCACAGCGGCAACTAATCCCCTCATTTTTAACGGTTCCATCTCTGTGAGCATACATACTATTTCCTCCCCACTCAAAAACCAAAAACAAAAACCTTGGTTTGCTCACCCACCAGCCACCACAAGTGCCAAAAGCTGACTCTTTTCTTTTGAAAGAAAACCAAACCAAAAAAGGGGTATTAGATCCACCTAGATCATAATAATCACTGCAATCGAAGCGACAAGGAGTGCCATTAAAATCACAATTCGTCTTTTCAGCGAAAATATATTACGGCAGGTTGGGCAGATCACTTTTTCTTTACCTGAGACCCAGCGCTCTAGTCGATCGGGAGACACTTCAGAACCATGGACAAAATTTCCACACTTCTCACAATAATCTTTGCCACTCTTTCGAAGCACTAATTCAACATCCTCAGAGTAATCACTCCTCTTCAACGGTTTGATGTCACTAGCCATATAATAATTTCCAACCGGTTTTTCTAACACCTATCTTGATAGAATGGAACCCGAAAATAGAATAATCTTAAATAAGAACCCTGTAAAAGAAAGTGTTAGCCCCCATCCTACCCCTAATAGGGTAGGATGAACTTATCCTTCCTAGCTCCGGCCAATAAACTAGGAGCGAGATAGACTTTATGCTCATCGGAGTGGGTCCGGGGAAAGTTAGGAGGACTTTGTAATTTGGATTCGGGCTGGCCAAAAACTCGCCCACGCCGCTTAACCATAAAAAATGGCCCAACCATCTTTACCCGTGGTAGAAACACCCATTTGGAGCTATGACATCCCTCTATCGCTTATTTGATTAACCGTCCCACAAAGCCAATTATCTTTTATTCATAAGACGCAATAAGGAGTAAAACGTCCTTCCTCCCTCAG
>TARA_B110000008_G_scaffold8207_1_pt1 | contig 13479 bp, 10 predicted proteins | sample TARA_B110000008 | Tara Oceans TARA_B110000008 (sample SAMEA4396496) | marine metagenome | biome: Westerlies Biome; feature: [DCM] deep chlorophyll maximum layer (ENVO:01000326); material: water (ENVO:00002006), including particulate matter (ENVO:01000060) such as... | depth 40 m
GTTGAGTCTGTCATCGAAAGTGATGCCATAATTGGAGAAGATGCAACCGATAACAAGGAAACGTCTGATGACTAGTGGTTTCTGGGTCCAAAGATCAACTTACTTGATTTTTAGTTTTCTATTGGTTGTTTGGCTAATTGTTCCACAAAATCCGTTTAAACAGACTATTCCAACGCCTGATTTTTTATTTTGTTTGACTTTAGCTATTATTTTTAGGCGACCAAATTTGCTTCCTATTGCATTAATTGGTTTAGTGTTTCTCGGTACAGATATTCTTTTTAATAGACCTATTGGTCTCTGGACCGCAATTGTTCTAATAATTACTGAATTTGCTCGAACCCAGTTTTGGCGTTATAATGACGCTAATTTTATTACCACATGGCTTTTTGTTTCATTTTTGATTCTTTTGTCGACATTTTCTCATATGATAGTGTTAAATGTATTTGTGATCTCTCAATCTGATTTTTGGCATTATCTAATCTGGGCATTATTAACGATATTAATTTATCCAATTATGTTTTGCCTCAGTTTTTTGATTGTGGGATTTGATCGAAAAAATTATTATGGAAAATTTGTGGGCAACCGAGAATGAAAGATAAAGAATTTGACCCAGCTATAAGTGCTAGAAGTATGGTGAGGCGTGGAGTTTTAATATTTGCTCTACAAGGAATCTTTGTTGCGGGTTTAGCTGCTCGAATGCGTTTTTTACAAATTGATCAAGCTGATCAATATAGGTTGCTTGCTGAAGAAAATCGAATCAATGTCAGGTTAGTTCCTCCATCACGTGGCTTAGTATATGATAGAGATGGCTTGTTAATTGCTTCGAATGTTCAGAACTATAGGGCTGTAATAATAAGAGAAGATGTAGAGAACTTAGAATCTCTGTTGAACAATTTACAAACTCTTTTGAAAATTTCAGATGAAAAAAAACAAGCAATAAGAAAATTAGTATTAAAGCATAGTCCTTTTGTTCCAATTACTGTTCTGAATAATTTGTCGTGGAGTAATGTGGCAAAGATTTCAGTAAATGCTCCGGTGTTACATGGACTTACTGCGGATGTGGGGTTGAATAGACATTATCCGAGGGGAGCAGATTATGCTCACTTGCTAGGTTATGTTGGACCAGTGAGTGATTTTGATTTGAAGAAGAGGGATGATAATGATCCTTTGTTAAAAATACCACGGTTTCAAATAGGTAAAACCGGTGTGGAGGCGAAGTTAGAAAGAGCTTTGCGTGGAAATGCAGGTACAAAGCGTATTGAAGTAAATGCTAAAGGAAGAGTTATAAGGGAGCTGAGTCGACAGGAGAGTTCACCAGGGCAAAGTGTTCAAATGACAATTGATACTGGCTTGCAAAATTTTGCATTGGCAAGATTGGGAAAAAAGAGCGCATCAGCAGTAGTAATGAGAGTTGATAATGGTGATTTATTATCTATGGCGTCATCGCCAAGTTTCGACACTAATCTTTTTGTAGAAGGAATTTCAACAAATGATTATGCTGCTCTGCGAGATAACGAATTTAGACCTCTAGCTGATAAATCTGTTCAAGGTATTTATCCTCCTGGCTCAACTTTTAAAATGGTTATTGCATTAGCTGCTCTAGACGAAGGTTTAATAAAACCAAATGAGAAGATTAGATGTGATGGTCACATCGAATTAGCTGATCGAAAGTTTCATTGTTGGAAAAGGTTAGGGCATGAAGAGATTACATTAACTGAGGCATTGGAACAGTCTTGTGATGTATTTTTTTATGATCTGGCTCTCAGGGTTGGCATAGAAAAAATTACCCAAATGGCAAAACGTTTGGGTATTGGCATTAAGCACAATTTACCTTTGTCTGGGGTTGCCCGAGGTCTATCTCCAACAAAAAATTGGAAATTAAAAACTCAAGGAGAATCTTGGGTTTTGGGTGACACTTTAAATGTGGGTATTGGTCAAGGTTATGTTCTGGCTTCACCACTACAATTGGCAGTAATGGCTGCAAGAATAGCAAGTGGAAAGGTTGTAGAGCCTAGAATTATTAAAAGAGTCAACGGTGTTGAACAAAAAATTCCAAATCAACTAAAATTAGATATTGATCCCAATGCACTTGGTATTATCCGATCTGGAATGTATGAAGTATCAAATGGCATAAAAGGAACAGCTAGAAAGTCCAAAATTGCTATTAGTGAAATCTCTATGGCAGCTAAAACTGGGACATCACAGGTTAGAAATATAACAAGTAAAGAACGTGCAACTGGTGTAATTCCAAACGAGAAGTTGCCCTATAATAGGCGTGACCACGCATTATTTGTAGGATTTGCACCCTATAATCAGCCTAAATACGCTATTGCTGTAGTAGTTGAGCATGGTGGAGGCGGTTCCAAAGTGGCTGCTCCAATTGCTAGGGATATTATGTTGCGGGCTTTATATGAAAAAATTCCACCACTCGAGGCTTATCCTGAAGAACAAAGGGCAAAAACAGCAAAAAGATTAAAAAATTTAAAATTAAACCCAGTTTTTAAACCTAACTTAAATAAGGGAAATGCATGAGTTACCTTGATTATTCTGTAAGAAGAATCCCGACTGGGTTCCAGCGTCTAGCTTATATAAATTTGCCGATTATTGTTATCCTGATCACTATTGCCACAATTGGTTTTATGATGTTATTTTCGGTTGCTGGAGGATCAACAGAGCCTTGGGCAAAAGTGCAAATGACCCGCTTTTGTATTGGTTTTGCTATGATGTTAATAATTGCGTTTATTCCAATATGGTTTTGGCGAAACATAAGTGGTTTGGCTTTTTTTATTTCACTATTTTTATTGTTATTGGTGGAGTTTTTTGGAGTTTCTGGAATGGGAGCTGTCAGATGGTTAGATTTAGGATTTATGAGATTACAACCATCAGAATTAGTGAAGGTTACGGTAATCATGTTTTTGGCTAGTTATTATGATTGGCTGCCACGAAATAAGGTTTCTAATGTAGTTTGGATTATTGTGCCATTATTGATAATATTACTGCCAGTATTCCTGGTTGTTCGTCAACCTGACCTAGGGACTGCTTTGCTTATTTTGTTGGGTGGACTTTCAATCATGTTTATTGCTGGTGTTAGTTGGTTTTACTTTGCAATTTCGGGTCTAGGGATCTTTACTTTCTTATTTTCGATTTTTTACTTTAGAGGAACAGAATTTCAATTTCTAAAGGATTATCAATACAGACGTATTGATACATTCCTAGATCCAGCCAGTGATCCGCTGGGCGCTGGTTATCATATTACGCAATCAAAAATTGCTCTTGGATCGGGAGGTTTTTCAGGCAGAGGTTTTATGCAAGGCACTCAGAGTCGTTTAAATTTTTTGCCAGAAAAACATACAGATTTTATTTTTACGACCCTGGCAGAAGAGTTTGGGTTTATAGGTGGGATCTCCCTATTAGGTTTATATTTCTTACTAATTATTTTTTGTGGTCTTGTGGCACTAGCATGTAGAGATCGTTATTCTGGCTTAGTGGTTTCAGGTATTACAATGACATTTTTTCTTTACTTTGCAGTTAATATGGCAATGGTTATGGGTTTAGCACCAGTAGTAGGTGTGCCTTTGCCGCTGGTTAGCTACGGTGGCTCTGCGATGTTTGTATTAATGATTGCTTTTGGGATAATACAAAGCGCTGACATACATAGAGCGAGATAAATATGGCAATAAATGTTTTGTTTTCTGGAAATAAAAATTCCTGGCCTAAATACCGGGATTGTCTAAATTTTGCATTCAAGAGTAAGAAGCTAAAGGTCGTATTAAAACAAGAATTTAACGACCCTGCTCTCGTAGATTATATAATTTACGCGCCCTCTGGTCCTTTTAATGATTTTTCGATTTTTCCAAATGTTAAAGCTGTTTTAAGTCTTTGGGCTGGAGTGGAAAGTATAGTTTTGAATCCTACGTTGACCCAACCGTTGTGTCGCATGGTTGATGAAGGTCTTACTAATGGGATGGTCGAATATATCGTTGGACATACACTAAGATATCATCTTGGTTTAGATCAGCAAATATCTCAACAGGATGGTGTTTGGCGTCACGATACAATGATACCTGCACTCGCTAATGAGCGTAATATTGGAATTATAGGTTTGGGATCATTGGGTTTAGCGTGCGCTCAACAGTTGAACCAACTTAATTTTAACGTTAGTGGGTGGAGTCGAAGAAAAAAGAAAATTAAGAACATTAGTTGTTTTAGCGGACAAGATGGGTTTAATCAGATTATATCAACTTCTGATATTTTGATATTATTACTTCCATTAACATATGCTACGAAAAATCTAATTAATGAGAAGGCGCTATCAAAAGTAAAACGAGGTGTTAACATTATCAATGCAGGACGTGGGGCTTTAATTGACGACATTGCTTTGATATCAGCAATCGATTGTGGTCAAGTTGCTGGTGCTACATTAGATGTCTTTAAGTCGGAACCTTTGCCAAGTAACCATATCTTTTGGAAACATGAAAAGATTACTGTTACTCCTCACATTGCTGCAGAAACGAGGCCTGAAACTTCTTCTATAAGTATAGCGGTAAATATTTTCCGATGCGAAAACAATCTAGAACTCTTAAATTTAGTTGATCGTGTTCAAGGTTATTAATTAAAGACTTATTTGAATTTGGCGGGTCTTTTTTGAACTGTGGCCATCACAGCTTCTATATTATTTTCATATCCCATTATTCTTGATTGAATGTCTGATTCCATCGTTAGACCCTCACCTAATGGTGCAACCCATGACTCCTCAATCAATTTTTTAGCACCTTTGAGTACATCTGGCGATTTTTCAACTAACTTATTAGCAAAGCCTTCTGCTGAGGCTAATGGATCTTTGTCAATCATGGTAACTAGCCCAAGATTAAAAGCTTCTTTACCATCAAATATTCTTCCTGTCATGATCAATTCTTTTGCGATATCTGCTCGAGTAAGTTTTGGGAGGTTTTGGGTAATACCTAAATCTGGAATTATCCCCCATTTTGATTCCATAATGGAAAATTTAGAGTCTGGTGCTGCAATTCGAAAATCTGCAGCTAAAGCAAGTTGTATTCCACCTCCAAATGCAACGCCCTTTATCGCGGCAATAACGGGTACTTCAATTTCTTGCCATACATAGCAAGGTTTTTGAAACCAATTGGCGTTTTCTCCAACTGGACGCATCGTTAGATTATTTCTTACCTTTTCGAAATCAGATGCCCACTGTGTAAATGTAGAGGTATCTAAACCACTGCAAAAATCACTACCGGCACCGGTTAGGATAATTACTCGGACTAATTGATTTTTTTTTAACTCTTCTCCAACCTGAGATATCGCATCAAACATTTCTCTTGATAAAGCATTTTTTTTATTTGCTCTATTAAGTGTTACTGTCGCTATGTGATTTTCTATCTTTAATTTAACGAGATCGCTCATTTATAAATCCCAATTCTTTATTGATTATTTCTTGAGCCTTGAAGTAGCGCAAGTGTTTATGAGGTTAAAGTATTTTTTGAACCAGTCCTTAGATTAAGACTATTAATTTAAATGTTGATTTAGTAATTTTTGTAGTGTCTAAATCTTTTTCAGTTTCAATTTGATTTAATACTATTTCGGTATTGTTTTAAACCCTCATTAGAATTCTTAGGATTAGGAAATGGCAATATTTTTAGGGGTAGATACAGGTGGTACATATACAGACGCCGTATTGATGGAAGATAATGAAAGAATTATTGCTTCATCTAAATCTCTAACGACTAAATCTGACTTATCGATTGGCATTGGGAAGGCTATTCAAGACGTTTTGGATAAAAGTGCGTCAAATCCATCAGAAATCGTATTAGCGTCGTTATCAACTACATTGGCTACCAACGCTTTAGTTGAAGGGCACGGTGAAAATGTTGGCTTGGTAGCTATAGGTTTTACCGAGCAAGATTTGCAAAGGCAGGGCCTATCCAAAGTGATCAAAAATGACCCAGTTTTTTTCTTAACAGGAGGGCACACCCACTCGGGTGAGGAAAAATATCCTCTAGACCTAAGAAAATTAAATGGTTTAATTAAAGAATTTGATCAAAGTTTGTCAGCTTATGCTGTAGTATCAAGTTTTGCGACCCGCAATCCTTCTCATGAATTCTTAACAAGAGATTTTATTCGTGACGTGACCGGTAAGCCAGTTACTTGTTCAAGTGATTTATCAGCTAAATTAAATGGTCCTAAACGAGCATTAACTAGCGTATTGAATGCGCGGTTAATAGGGTTGATTGATAGATTAATAAGTGCCTGTAAATCAAAGTTAAAAACTTTGAATTTAGATGTGCCCCTGATGGTTGTTAGAGGTGATGGTGCGTTGATATCTGCTGAGGTGGCTCAATCTAAACCAATCGAAACAATTTTATCTGGGCCTGCGGCTTCAATTGTAGGTGCTCAATGGCTAACAAATGAAAGTGAGGCGCTAGTCTCAGATATAGGTGGTACGACAACTGACGTTGCAATATTGCATAATGGAAAGCCCAAAATTGATCCACTTGGGGCAAAAGTTGGTGAATTTAGAACTATGGTGGAAGCAGTTGATATGCAAACCACTGGGCTCGGAGGAGATAGTGAGGTCCATATGAATAGTGATGGACTTCAAGGTGACTTAGTTTTAGGTCCCAATCGCGTTATGCCAATAGCTTTAGCAGCTACAATTTGGCCTGATATCGTAGTGCCAAAATTGGAAACAATTTTAAGTACAGAAAAGTGTGGAGAGCTGGATACTAAATTTGTCTATCCTACTATGATTGATACCAAGAACTTAAAATTTAATACTCGAGAAATGCTTGTATTGGAAAAGATTGGTTTAAGCGCGAAAGCTCTTGAGGGATTAATTTCAAGTAGAATTGAGCTAGCAACGCTTGACGGGTTAATTTCTAAAGGGGTTTTAATGATGGCTGGAGTTACTCCAACAGATGCCAGTCATGTATTGGGGATGAGTAAGACATGGGATGTGATGGCATCTCGAATAGCATTGGAACTTTTTTCTAAACGTCGAAACGGTGGTGGTGAGATGTTGGCCAGTAATGCTGAGGATATGGCTAGATTAATAATTGAAAGAATAAGAACGCAAACGGCAAATGTATTGATCAATGTAGCTCTTATAGAGGACTCCGAGGAAAAAGACCTAAAATATGAGCCTTCAAATGATCAGTGGCTTATTTCTAAGGGGCTTGAGAGTCATAAAAAGACTTTCTTTATCAATTTTGGTTTGAATTTACCAGTTGTAGGGCTGGGAGCATCGGCTAAAAGCTACTACCCGCAGGTAGGAAAATTACTCTCTACTAAGATGGTAATTCCAAAGTATTCTGAGGTAGCAAACGCAATTGGTGCTGTTGCAGGTAGAGTTTCGGTGAAATGTGTAGGTACGATAACATCACCAGCAGAGGGGTGCTATCGTTTGCATGGTCTTGAAAGGCAATTAGATTTTACGTCAGAGGAGAAAGCTTTTAAAGAATTAGAAAAAATACTTTCAGAATTGGCTATTAATAAGGCAAAGTTGTCTGGAGCAGATAACATCGATCTTCAAGTTGATCGTGATATCAGATCTAGCGATATCGAAAATCAAAGAATGTTTATTGATGCTGAAATCTCTGTGACAGCTTCTGGTAGACCCAGGATCACTTAGAATTAGGCTGCCATAGATTCTTTTAATGGTAAGACCTACTTATCTTTTCATCAAAATCTTTCTCAAAAATCAATTTTTCATCTTCATAAGCTTTAACTTTTGCAAGCATATAAAAATTCTGTTTATCAGATGTTAAAGAATTGTAGATTTCAGTTCTAATATTCCATTTATTTCGCTTTAGAGTTTGTGTCCAATGTACTTCCCCTGAAGCGCAGAGAGGGTCATCAGGATGTATGGAAAATTTTTCTCTTACTATAGTTCCCACCTGTAATTTATGGTGATCATCTTCAACAATGCCATAATCATCAAAAATTTCTAATGTTACAGCTTCATTTGTTTGATCGGTAATCACTTTTTTAGAGTAACTTGGTGGCCTAATAGTTGTCCTAGACCAGGGCTTAGCGCACTCTGGATCGGAAAATGTATATTCTGGCTTTGATGATTCTGGACGGATTGGGAGAATTAGATTTCCTTTTACCAGAGTCAAAGTTACCTGCTCTGATACGGGCCAAACTAGTGGCCAATAGCTATTCGATATTGCTACTCTTAATCTATTGCCAGCCAATAATTTATAGGCAGTTTGATCTAATTGTAATTCAACATCAAAGTCCTCGTCTACTGGTACTGAACTGGGATTTTCATGACTGTCCTTGTGAGCTAGATTAATTAAACCATATGTAATTCTTGTAGATAAACCATCAGGAGAAACATCGCACAACCTCACACATAGATGACCACGTGTTTTATTTGATCTAAGAGTGAGCCTAATTTTAGGTCTGCCTACAATATCCAGGGCTTTGGTTGCTATATCACTGTCAAAGCTGAGGGAGTATGCATCATCTTGACTTTGGTTTCCTGGTTGTTCGGGAACTGAGCTACTCATTGGAAAATAGCTTCCAGCGGCAAAACCACATATTTGTGGGCTTTTTATGATATAATTTAAACTATCAGGCTTACCACCCAATATGTTACAACAGGACAGATTATAATTCTCACTTTTGATGATAGATTTTGGCCAATCTTTTTCGACTATCCAGTGGCCTGGTCTGTGACAAATTTTTCGACTAGGTTTTACACTCTCCTGCAGATAAATTCGATAATTTGGATCTTCTTCAACACCAGTTTTATGACCTTTTAACCATCTGTCCCACCATCTAAGTGCTTCTTGAAGAAATCCTATTTGTGGCATTGGATCCGCCGTGTGAGGATATTGATGTACCCATGGGCCAACAATACCTTTAACAGTGGTATTCGTCACATTTTCAATTAAGTTACTCACTGTGTTCATATAGTTGTCAGCCCAACCTCCAAATGCTAACGTTGGCGTAGTTAAGCTATCATAATTTTCACACAGGGAACCATGCTTCCAGTAATTATCTCGATTTGGATGTTGCATCCATTTTGCACCATAAAAAGGAAGATTTTCTAGGCGCTCAATCCACATATCTTTCCATTTACTTCCTACTATTTGTGGATCTGGAGGTCGTGAGGAATAGGAAAGCATTGTTCCTGACCAACTGAGGTTCTCATTTAATAAGCAACCTCCTTTATAATGAATATCGTCAGAATAACGATCAACTGTAGAGTATCCACTTATTATTGCTTTCAATGGGCTGGGCTGAAGCATAGCAACCTGAATGCAGTTAAAACCACCCCAACTTTTCCCCATCATCCCTACATTACCATCACACCAAGATTGAGATGCGATCCAATTAATCACTTCAACACAGTCTGATAACTCTTCTTTTGTGTATTCATCATACATTAATCCTGTGCTATCTCCACTGCCACGCATATCAACTCGGAGTACAACATAACCTCTTCCAGAAAAATATTTATGCATCATTTCATCACGTTCGATGGTTCCATCTCTCTTTCTGTAAGGTATATATTCCAAGATCGCCGGAAATGGTCTTTCTTTGGCTTCTTCAGGCATAAATACCCTTGCTGACAAACGACAACCATCTGACAGGGTTATTCCCATGTCTGGTTCATCTATAATACTGTGGGGAAATTGTGTTATTATATCCATTATCGGTCCCAATAATAGTTTTAATCAAAAGTGTTCAATATTTAGTTATAATTGGTTAAAGCTTTAGTGAAAGTTTCCTTGTCAATATTTCCCCCTGTTGCAACTATAATTACATTTTCGCAGTCAATTTTATTACTATGAAATAAAGCCGCTGCAAGAGCAGCAGCTCCACCTGGTTCTAATACCAACTTTAATCTTATAAATGCTAAATATATCGCTCGCATGCATTCTTCGTCAGAAACGGTAAAGCCTTTACCGCAAAGTTTCTTCATTATTGGAAATGTTATTTCTCCAGGTTCGGGCGTCAAAATAGCATCACAAATTGATCCACTCATTGAGTGATTACGACATATTTTCCCAGCTTCCAGAGATTTTGCCACATCATTAAATTGCTCTGGTTCTGCTGTTCGTACAGTAAATTCAGGTGCTTCCTGTTCTAAAGCCAATGCAATTCCAGCGGTTAACCCACCACCGCCACAGCATACAATCACGTCTGCTTTTGAAATATGTAAGCCTTTACATTGCTTGGCTAATTCTAAACCACACGTTCCTTGTCCTGCTATAACCAATGGTTCATCGTAGGGTTTGATTAATGTTAACTCCCTATCTTTTGCAATTTGTGCTCCAAGTTCTTCCCTGTTTTGGTTTAGACGATCGTAAAGAATAACCTCGGCACCCAGCTTCCTCGTATTGGCTATTTTGAGGGATGGAGCGTCTTCTGGCATGATGATAACAGATTTGGTATTGAAAGCTCTCGCTGCATTCGCGACTCCTTGAGCATGATTTCCAGACGAAATAGCCAAAACGCCATTTTTTCGTTTTTTTTCTGACATTTCAGAAATAGCTGACCATCCACCTCTAAACTTAAAACTTCCAGTATGCTGTAAAGATTCTGCTTTAACATAAATATTTTTTCCTGCGATCTCATCTAAAAATGGTGAAGTTAGGATTGGAGTTTCTCTCACATATCCTTTTAGCCGGCTTGCTGCGGATCTTATTGCTTTTATATTGGTCATATAGTTTTAGTAAGTTTTGGAATATCTGTTAAATTAGTTAAAACATGCTTGGGTTTCCATGGCAATCGATCAATTGGTTCACTATTGCGATTGACCCAAACTGATTTAAATCCAAATCCAGCTGCTGAAGCGACATCCCAGCCGTTAGATGAAACAAATAATATTTCATTTTTATCTCTAGTAAAACTTTCTAATACTAAATTATAAACTCGAAAATCTGGTTTGAATATTTTAACTTGGTCCACACTTAAAATTTTATCCAATAGTTCACTTATCTTAGCTGATTGAACTGCTGAATCTAACATTTCTCTTGAGCCATTTGATAAAATTGCAGTTTCTAGTTTATTAGATTTTAAATTTTCCAATACTTCTGGAACCTCTGGATAAGATTCTAATGACCAATAAAGAGACAATAATCGTTCTCGTAATTCTTGATCATCACTGAGATTATTAGCCTCTAAAGCGAAATCTAAACTGTCCTTCGTAACCTCCCAAAAATCAGTATGTGACTTTGTAATCGCTCTAATCCAAGAATACTGAAGTTGTTTTAGTCGCCAATCACTTGCTAATCTCTGCCAACATTCTTTGAGTTTGCCTCTTCCTGGCTCTTCTGCACATTCTCGGGCGGCTGCTGTGACATCAAAAAGTGTACCATATGCGTCGAAAATGCATGTTCTAATCGTCATGCGACCTCTCTTTTGCTAATTTGTTTTTTAATACTTGAATAGTTTGTCCTTCTTTATTCTAAGAAATATAGGAAATACCAAGATAGTAATACAAGTAATAAAATTGGTACCTATTTGACTGTATATTAAGATTTGGGATGTATTTAATGAGGCAGCAGAGATCTACAAACGGAACATCTTTTGAGATTTCTGGTGAAAATAACCTTCCAGTGGTAATTTTAATCCATGGCTTGGGCTTAAGCAAAGATATGTGGAAAGAGTTTATCCCAAATCTTTTGAAAAGTTATAAAGTTATAACTTTTGATTTGTTTGGCCATGGAAAAAGTGATCCTTTAGATGCCACCCCTGATTTAGATCTTTTTGTTAATCAAATTTTAGAACTATTACTCTACCTGAATATAAAGAAAGCTCATTTAATTGGATTTTCGATTGGCGGTATGATCAATCGTAAATTTGCCGTTAACTATCCTAGTAAAGTTCTATCTTTAACTATATTGAACTCTCCTCACAAGAGAGACAAAGAATTACAAAAAATTGTAGAAAAACGAGCTAAATTAGTTTTTTCGGAAGGAGCTTTAGCTACATTAGATGACGCTCTCAAGCGATGGTTTACTAATGACTTTAGATTAGTGCGCACTGACGTTTTAACTTTAGTAAGAGAGTGGCGAAAAAGAGTTGACGAGAAGAGTTATGCACAGATAGCTGAGGTACTTGCTACTGGAGTAAAGGAATTAATTAATCAAGAATTCAATGATAGAACTCCAACTTTGGTGATAACTTGTGAAAATGATTCTGGAAGCACGCCCTCAATGGCGGTTGAAATAGCAAAAGATTATCTATACTCGGACTTAATAATATTACCGAACTTGAAGCATTTGGGGCTATTAGAGGCCCCAGTTTCTTTTACAAATCCAATTTTAAGATTTCTTGAAAGGATAAAATAATGGTGTCAGTATCCGGAGGTCAGGCCACTGTGAAGGTTTTGGAAGCTGAAAAAACAAAATATGTTTTTGGGCTTATTGGATCAGCGACTATGGAAATTTTTGACGCTTTATATGATTCAAAATCTATAAATTACATTGGTGTTCACGATGAACGTACCGGCGTACATATCGCTGACGGATATGCTCGGGCTTCAGGTAATGCAGGCGTTTTTTTGGCTGGTCAGAATGGTCCTGGAGCCACTAATCTCGTTACAGGTATATCGCAAGCAAAAGCTGCTTTTTCACCAATAGTATCGATAGCAGGTTCTTTATCGTCAGAGCACATATATAGAGATGCGTTTCAGGAAGTAGATCAAGAAGCTCTTTTTAAGCCAATTACAAAGAAAACCTGGACAGCCCCATCATCTGAGCGTGTGCCTGAATTGCTGAAAGAAGCATTTAGAACTGCACTAACACCGAGGATGGGCCCTGTTCACTTAAATTTACCACGGGACGTTTTATCAGGCCAATTTGATTACAATGATGAGTTGAAACCTTTTGAGTACAGAAACCATTCAGTGCCATTAGGTGATCCGGAAAAAATACAAGCTGCTGCTAAGCTGCTCAAGAATTCAAAAAAACCAGTAATTATTGCTGGTGGAGGCATAAAAAATGCCCAGGGGCAAAATCATACTATACCCTTAGCAGAGTTGTTAAATTGTCCAATCGTAACTTCTCCGGGCCATGGTGATGCAGTTCCTTTTGCTCATCCGCTCAATGCAGGTCAGATGGGCCCAAGGGGCAACCCAGTAGCATCAAAATTGGTTAAAGAGGCTGATGTAATCTTAGCGCTAGGTACTCGATTAGGCTTTAATTCTACCTTCTACAGTTACGATAATATAAATATCCACGCTCGCATAATTCATATTGAAATAGAGCCTGCAGCGATAGGTAGATTCTTTCCAGTTTCTATTGGTATTTGGGGAGATGCCTCAAAAATTTCAGATCAATTACTTCAAGCACTCAATAACTTAAATCACCTCTCTAAGGTTGATCAATGGACGGCCCAGTTTAAAGATAATCGCAAACATTTTCTACAGGATCGGGATGAAAATGCTATAATGACAACACCTATACAGCCAAGTGGCTTATTCAAAGTTTTGCGAAAGGTATTGCCAGA
>TARA_B110000008_G_scaffold279918_1_pt1 | contig 13472 bp, 20 predicted proteins | sample TARA_B110000008 | Tara Oceans TARA_B110000008 (sample SAMEA4396496) | marine metagenome | biome: Westerlies Biome; feature: [DCM] deep chlorophyll maximum layer (ENVO:01000326); material: water (ENVO:00002006), including particulate matter (ENVO:01000060) such as... | depth 40 m
ACGTTTCTGGCGCATGAAACGTTGCATATGTCATCACTGGACCCCAGATTCATTTTGTCTTGTTATATACCTATGCTTCTCGAAGACACTAAAGATCGCGAGAAAAAAAACGTTGATCATGTAACATTGCACTACCTGTATTGACATTTTGAACACAGCGAGCTGACCCGGTGCATTACCCATGATAAACCCTAAAAAAAAACATATATGTACAGGCCAATATCTCTCGCGCAATAGGTCAAACAAGGGTATAATACCCATTTGAATACCGTTGAATACCGCACATGTGAATACGTATATCCAAAAGAACTGTATTTCCATATGAGCATCTAGCCAGATGAAGACTCCGTGCACCATCCCTACAAGGAACGAAACGACACAAGCATTGCGCAATTTGAAGTGAACGACACGTTCGTAGGTAGTTAGCTCTGGATGGTCATACGTTTGGTGGCATATTTCACACGTTTTACGGTGTGAGTATCGTATCCACTGTTCGATACATTTTAGGTGCACAAATCCAGCAGTCCCTCTACATTGACAAACACTGATGAGCGAGTCTGGTTCGTAGCAAATGCGACATGTGTCCATACGAGTATTGGTCGCTGGCCCTAAATATACTATTTAGGCATATCACGACAGAACAGATGGAACGTTTAAATGTGATTTGTTTGGGTTCTTTGGGTTGTGGCAAGACGTCAATCATTACACACATGCGCGACAAGCGTTTCGGCGCTTCCAAAGCGACAATGGGGGTAGACTACGCCATGTTTCAAGTGGGTAATGTTGGAGTGCGATGCTGGGATGCGTCCGGCGATCCGAAATTTCGCCGAGTGACTTCAGTTTTTGTGAAGGATGTCGACGCAGTGTTGTACGTATACGATGTGACTAGCGAAGACTCTCTCACAGAGGCCGAGGAGTGGTTTTACGAGTTGAAAGAGAGTCACCCTACAAAAATACATGTGTTTGTCGGCAATAAGTGTGATCTTACCGATCGGTACACTACCGTACCTAAAATACTGAAGGAATACCCAGAAACAATGTACTTTCGCGTGTCGGCAAAATCTTTGAGTGCGCTGACGTCACTATTTCGAGCCGTTGTGAATGTGGCGCCGCCGCGCCGCGAAGAACGGAGGACTCAGTGCTGTATCATTCTCTAAGTTGAACATAATAACCATTAACTAAACACCTGTATATAAAGGCAGATACGCCTATCACACCAAATGCCCTACCTACCCGAAGTGGTTCGAATTATTGCTGCGCATGTTGAGGGCCCTATGGGGGGAAAAGCGGTCGGAACCGGCTTCTTCTTGGCCGTAGACGGTAAACATGTGCAAGAAGAGGGTTTGTTGATTACGAATGCTCACGTGGTTACGAATTCCCCAGTCGTGAAGATTATGACGACATACATCGAACACCAAGCTTTGCCAGTGACGGTCGTTTCCTTGTGTCACGATCGCGATTTGGCCTTGCTCAAAGTTGAGCCTCAGGTGCAGCAATGGCTGAAAAGGACACTGCACGATCGCTACGGCCTTGATCATATACCATCGCTCAGCTTTGGAGACTCTGATAAATTGCGGACTGGTTTCCAGGTACACGCCGTCGGTCACCCTCTCGGTCTGATTGATCAGCAGTTTACCACTGGCGTGTACCAAGGTCCGGTGCACTTGAACAGTGAAATTCGCGGCCTGACATCGGCAACCATAAATGGGGGCAATTCCGGGGGCCCATTGCTCGGCACGTTTATCCAACCTGGCGAAAAGGAAGTGGAAGGACTCCACTATTTCATACCATCTAGGTACAGGCTCATGGGTGTAAACACGTTCAAGCTGACAGGCGCCAACGTCGACGGCGAAAACGGTTTTATTCACGCGAATACAGTGTCCCGCGTACTGCCGACGCTTATGAGACCGCTTCAGAAGAGATATGCGCGCGAAGCTCAGGTCATGAACATGATGAAAAAGATGAAACCGGGAGCTGTCAAGCAGGCTCTGCAGAATGCTGCACCACCCGCGTTGCTCGACCATTTGTCCACAAATGAGTGTAATACACTGATACATTCCGGCATTGAAACCGCGTGGACCGACAAGCAGATTGGAGGCCTTGCCAAGGGGAAGCCAAGATCATTTGTTTCGTGGCTCGGCAGGCACATTTTCAAACCCGACGCGAACCATATGCACAAGGACGGTCCAGAAATGTTGACAAAAGTACTTGCGTTTGCGGAACAGCAGGATTGGGACGGTCTGCTCGAATGGAAAAATAATAGACGTTGGAAACAAGTGCGCCAAGACATGTCCGCGGGGACCGGTCCAGAAACGATGCCCGCGGTCATTCGGATATTACCCCCACCCACAGCGCATGTGCATTCTCCTCAAATAGGAATCACTTCACACGCCATTTTCTCGGCCGACTTGCTCGTGCACTACCAATGTCCTCAAAACGAGGACAAGTCTTGGGCTGCAAAGGGCGGCGTCATTGTGATGCATGTTGCGCCACAATCTCTTTTTGAAAAGGCTGGAGGACTTGAAGGAGATATTATTTACAAGTTCATGTCGGGCGGGCAAGAGGCAGAGTTGACACCGGGTGGAACCTGGTACTCAAAGAAGAGAGATTTGCCAATGTCGCTGGTGGACCTATGCAACGACGTGCCCATTGACGAAAAAATTACACTGTCCGTCTTGCGAAAGGGGGGCGTCCTCATCGATCTTTCGTTCGAACATAAGGAACCCCACTACAACGAACTTCCGGCCATTCGCCAGACGTATGGATTTTGTGACGAGGGACGCTTTGAGGCCAAGCAAAAAGCACAAGTACAGGGCATTGTGTTCACGCCGTTGCGCTTACAACATGTCGGTGCGTTCAAACTTTTAAGTCACATGGCCCCGACCCAGCGGTATTCCTTCAAGGTGGTCGTCGAGGCTGTATCGCCAGAATCACCGGCTTACGCGATGGACGCTATACACGCCGGAGCTGTCGTAACACATATCAACGACGAGCCGGTTGCAACGTCGTGGGAAGCGTTCACGAAACAAGTAGCGCAACCACACTCGCAGACCGGATGCTGGGTCATTGACACAAATTATAACGGACAAAAGAGCAAATATGCCATGGTAGCTAGACAGATGCTTACGAAATAAATTACTCATATGTTACTTTTTTGTTAGAATACATTTTATTACCGAGTTATGTATGTGGTCTATTGTAGGCATTCGAAGACTTAAATTTTCATCCCAGTACGTATTGCCTACGGCCGAATTCCAGCTTCAGTCCGGAACGGATAAAAAGACGGTCCTAGGGTGGCTGCCCTGTCACCATGGCCACGTTCAGTATGAGCTCTTGTTTCGCCCGGGCCGCATCGCACGCATCGTAGACATTCATTTCGACAGAAAGACACCGTCGAAAACAAAAGTGATTCAACAAACATCCCGTCGAATAAAAAAGAAGGGATTTGCGCCAAATGGATATACGTCGGCGCAATACGAAACACAAGCGGAGCAAGGGCTTCATTCTATTGCGATACGCGTCTGCGCTGTTCTTTTTACACATTGGGAAATTCGCAATATGGATATAGAAGATGCCTTTCGAGAATTATCGGACAATATCGAAAATATAGTTCGAGACGATTCCCCTGTCTATAAAGCACGTTTTGTGTACGACCCTGCTGAAACAAAAATATTGATCCAAAGAGCATTACGTCACATGGGAAACCCCCCGAGAGAGGACTGGACACCGTTCGACGCAAGGCTGGCTTGGCGAAATAACACAGACACCGCTTCCAGGCAAAAGTTATCCGAACACATTGCGAACGTAGAGCGATATCAAAATCTGTGGACCACGTCCGATCTGATCGAACAGACAAGGACCATTGCGAGTGTATTTCGTCCAGATAAAGTGACCCTTATCCAGGGATCGCCCAGTCCGTCCAACATACCAGAGTCCGCAGTCGTTGTATTCCACAGTACCGAAGATATTTATCGGTGGAAATGTCTCGTCGATACTGGTACATTCGCAATGATGTCGCACTCGTACACTGACATGCGTTTGAAAGAGTTGGGTGTACATCCCGTCAGAAGACTTGAAAAAAACGAAGCGATTATTGTGCCTTGGGCACATCGTTGGAATCAGTCACAATGGGTTGCGTTGGCCAGATTCCGACCTCGCCATATCACAGCGATTGGCCGTGTTGACCAATGGCCCTTGGGAAGAGGTCAAGTTTTTCGCGACATGATTCGATCAGAAAAATTCGAAATTGTGAAATCTTATCACCTCGCCGTTGATTGTGTCCACATGATTCAAACGAACGATATTGCCAGCTTTGTGGAAAAAATGCGCGAAAAGCACAAGGTCGTGCAATGTTTCTCGAATGAATCTCATCCCAACATTGACTGTAATCGTCGCTACCTTACGAATCCGAGGAGGACACGCACGTTGCGCGATCCTGCCGAAACTCAATTTACGAAAGAACACGTGCCATTATATGAAGAGATGCACGTGCACGCGCCGGACAAAGTGTGTGGCAACGCGTCTGTTCAAAAAGTCCGCTATTATCGCGGTTTGCGCGTGCCGGCAGCGGTGTACATGTGCTCAGAGAAGACGACACCGTTTGACGTACATCTGGCGAGATCACATTGCAAGGACGCGCTCTATATTCTAAACTGTAGTACTTGCCTATTCTCGATGAATAAAACAGCACCACTAAAAACATCAATTAATCCTTTTATTTAAACTAAAGATGACCATGTATTTTCATTATAGCTTTTGCACTCGCATCCCATCCAATGCATGCGTCCGTGACAGAGACACCGTATTTTAATGGTCGACAGCTAAGGGATTGGTTGCCACTGTAGATGAACGATTCCATCATGATTCCTCGTACCCGTTCGTGACGAGTCGTGGCCAGGTATGCCAACACCTCGATTTGCCGTTCCCAATTCTTCCCAGAATTACCGTGCGACGCATCTACCACGATTCCCGCCGCCATACTCTCCCGGTCCAGACTTTCAACGACTTTTTCGACGTCTTCCATTGCATAGTTTGGGTTGTCTCCTCCTCTTAAGACCAAACAACAGTTTGGGTTTCCCGACGTATGTACTGCGGAGACTCTGCCGTCGCGATTGACCCCCATGAACACTTTGGGCTCGGCGGCGGAATGAATTGAATGGATCGCAATGCTGACGCTGCCATTTGTTGTGTTCTTAAATCCAACGGGGACCGACAGTCCCGACGCGAGTTCGCGGTGTGGCTGAGACTCTGTTGTCCTCGCGCCAATACACGCAAAACAGAGAATGTCGTCCATGTATTGCGGTGCAATTAGAGACAGCGTTTCGGTGGCGCACGGCAATCCGATCGTGGCAATGTCCAACATGAGTTTACGCGACAATATGATACCGCGTTGCATATCATTTGTTCCGTCGAGCATCGGATCGTGCATGAAACCTGACCAACCTTTGCGTGTACGCGGCTTCTCAAAGTAGGTACGTAGAACGAAAAATATATTTGGACACTGCTTTGATAGTTCCGATAGCTTTCTAGCATAGTCAGTGACCGCGACCAAATCATGTACCGAACAGGGGCCAACAATCATTAATAACCGCCGGTCGGTGCCAGACAGAATATTTTGAATCGTCGTCCGCCATCCTTTAATCGCAACTTTGAGTTCGTCCGGCACGGGCAGTTGCGCCTTCAGTGAAGCAGGTGTAATCATGACAGTCGGTGAAGCTCGGGTATCGGTTGACATTTCTTGAATACGAGATGGCATAGTATAGTACAATTTGAAAATAAGTCGTGGATTTATTTGAAACCGTGTATCCAAAACCATTGTTCTACCAACGGAATGTTCGGTACTCTGCCCAACATTTTTTGCAATTGATATTCGTCATAAGCGGTTTGTGTAGCCGGAGGGTTGCAATCTGTCACCATCTTGAATACGTTTGGACAGCGCACGCATAGCTTGACTACGTCGTTTTTTGTGAGGTCCGGCCCTTGCGATAAACAATACTCAACGCCTTTTGACCAAAAGCTCTGCACTACGTCTCGAATTGTATCGTCGGGACCGTATAAATCGACAAAGGGTCTCCACATGTGCATGCGGCGCGACTCCAGAATGCAATAAGAGTAGTCCAGCGGAGCAGGGCATATCGACCACAACACGTCAAATGTGTTGTTGTTTATGACATTGAAATCGACCACAGGCCAAAGATTCACGCTCACGATACAATGCGAGTGCAACCATTCATCATCGTCATTCAAGACAGCGGCCTTGCCCTTCTGTTCAAGCGCGCGCATCAGTGATTTGTCACATAAAAGTGATTCGGATATACACATGGGCAAATTCTTAGGATCATAGTCATTGCGACAGAGCCAGTCGTGGATCCAATCGTTTATGTATTTCTGATTACCCAAAAAGTCGGCAGCTAGGACGGATTCGATGGATTTAGGCCCGCATAAGGCCGCAGTTTGTGCTGCCGTCGGTACTATAGTAAACATGTTTGTTAAAAATGGAATGAATGAATTTGAATTTCACATATGATTTAAATGTGTTATACGAATCTGCTATAGAGCATACCTCCTAATACGACTACGGCGAAACCACCGCCGGTAAGTAAAATGACTTCGACCGGAGACGTGCCCCCGTCGTGCAAGTCGAGACCGACTGGCGATTCCGACTGCAGTTTTGGCATACTCTCAGTAAAATGGTGCTCGTTGGAAACAAAAGACGACGTCAGGCCGTGTTTTTGTAACAAACTGATCCTTTGCTCGTGTGTGAGCCCTGTCGGGACCAGGTGATGCTTCGCAAGCAGGCTGTGTCTCTGGCTCGATGTGAGTCGTGCAAACGAATCTTGCAACAAAGCAAACAACATGACAAGTACATACATACACTTCATAATGTATGCTGAGAAGGATGCTTTAAGTAGTGTCATTTATTTGACCGCTGACTATATAAAGCCAGTGACGACTGAAGAATGGAACTGGATATTTCTAGAAAAGGCTACTTTATGTTCACAAAGAGCAAATGTAATTATTGCACGCGTGCGAAAAAACTCGTTCCACACGCGAAATCAGTGCTCTGTGACGATATTTTGCGGACAAAAAGAGACCTATTTTTAACCGCTATCCAACACGAATCGGGCCGCGAACACCGGACGTTTCCTATGGTATTTCATAACGGCAAATTTGTAGGCGGGTTTAACGAGCTACAAGAATATGTGGACAAAGAACAAGCGTTCAATTTTTGTGATTTTTGACCGATCTCCATCACCATGGACTATAAAACACAGAAAATGGAGGTCGATTATCGCGAGAGGGATCTAATCGAGCGACTCAAGGCCGAAAATGTCGATTTTTCTTGTAAAAGTTTGCCTCTCGGCGACATTGTCATCGTGAACAATGGTGTGACCGCCATCGTCGAGCGCAAAAGGACAGACGATTTTGCCGCATCCATCACGGACGGTCGCTGGCGAGAACAGAAAGCCAGGCTTGCCAAGTCCGGCGCGATCGTCATATATCTGATAGAGGGTAGTCTGTACGGTCAAAGTAAACCGCCGGAAACTCTCTCCAGTGCTATATGGAACACAATGTTGCGCGACAAAATGTGGGTCATACAGACACGCGGAATAGAAGACACGTCTCTGCATCTCCAACAGCTTGCCCAAAAGGTCGGAAACGACATTAGAGGTGGTTCCGGAATGACATCTTTACTTAGTAAACGCAAGCGCAAGTGCGACAATGCGTACCAACTCATGCTCATGGCCATTCCGTCGGTTTCAGAAAGGGTGGCTCTGGCCATTGTCACGGAATACAACACGCTCACCACGCTTCAAGCCCAATTGAGGAAAGAACCACAGAAACTTCGCGAATTAAAAATTAGCTCCAAAAGGAACATAGGCAAACGTACCATAAAAGCCCTCAAAGAACATCTTATTTGAAATTCATCCTATAAATATTCGAATGTGTAATCATAAAATGTCTGCACAAATTGTTAGTGGTATTTTGGTGGAAGAACCCAACAAATCTGTCATTAAATGGATTCCACATCTCTGTTTAGCCTATCTTTGCTACGAAACCTATATATTTTTGTTCTACATTCAAGAAGGTGCGAGCGGCATTCAGTGGGCGGGACTCGTTATTTACACGTTCGTTGTGGGTATTCAGGTCCCACTGTGGGGATTGAGAGCGGCAAAGGCGTCGCATTCGAAATCTTTAAACTGTTTCGGAAGTTTACAGGGCTGTCTGGGATGTTGGCATATGATGTCTGCCTTGTCCCTGGCCATAAGCGTGGCTGTTGCCATCTCCATATGTAGCACATGCAAACCCGTTTTTGTGGCCGGAAATGATACGTGTCTTGTGGACGAATTTTCGTTTCAAGGAAACACAAATACGTTAGAGATCTCTGTGGACGACTGCGTATCAGTGTATCCATCATTACATCAGATCATTACCTTTTCGGCTCTACTTGTCGTTGGCTTTTTATCATGCATAGTTTCTTTCAAAGCGAGAGAACCAAGCAAGCGTAAAATTGCAGAAGTGATTACGATAGAAGGCATTATCCCTGTTGGAACGTTCGGCGTCGTGCCTCAGATCCCCGAAGACAGCCCCTGTCACATAGAGACGTCAGATCCCGTTGAGAGCCAAGTATAGCCCAATTATATGTTCATGTTTTCGAACGCTTCCTCAATGTTTTGCTGCTCTATAATGCTTCGAATGTTTGGCCAATACTGTTCAACAGACGTTTGCCACTTACCAGGGTCCAACTCGGCTTGCATACACAACCAAACAAAATCACAGATGTCACGCTCCCATTGGCGAACAGTCATGGACCGTTGCCACGCCATCACATCCGCGTCAGATATTGCGGGAATGAGCCTGCGGACCAATAGCATGAAATCGCCGGGCGTTTTTGGATCGTCTCGTTTTACAAATGTCCACTGAACCCTTGGTCGAGTCGTCATTTGATTCTGCATGCGGTTTCTCTACTTTAGATCGTGTATTATTAGAACGAATCAAAAAATATATATTTAAGTTTCATTTCATGAAATTATGAATGCCAAAATTGCCTCGTTATGGTTGGTTTCACAGATGCGAGGATTGCGGCCAAGCGACGTCTAGAGTGACCGTTGTGAAACATCGGCGAAAAACCCGCAAGGTCTCCGTGTGTGCCAGTTGTAGGACAAGTTTCGTATTCTTGCTGCTTGAAGAGTTCAATTACGTCATCATAGATCGGGAAAATGTGTCCGAGCAGTTTATACTTGTATCATGACCTATATATAAACGCCAGTCTACCTGAACATAAATAGAATGACTGTCTATGCAATCCTCGCCATTTCTGAAAATAATTTTATTGGCGTGGACGGACAATTGCCATGGCGCCTGCCCACAGACCTCAAATGGTTCAAAATGAATACCAACGAATCTGTTGTCATTATGGGTCGACGCACATGGGAGTCTCTTCGCAAAAGGCCGCTGCCAAATAGATTGAACATAGTCATGTCCCGTAACTCGGGAAAAACGAACCAAGATGGCGTTATATGGTCTCGGACCACTGCCGATGCCATTCGCTGCTGTGAAGCGCATAATCACAAACATTGCTTTGTGATTGGCGGGGCGCAAATTTACGATGCATTTGCAAGTCGCGTAAATATATGGCTAGTTACGCGTGTACATACTACAATTGCCTCAGAAAATCCGACGATATATGAGTTGCCGCCCACGCTGAAGCGTATTTGGCGGTCCAGAAATATTAAACATAAAAATATGTCCTTCCATTTTGAAATACTGTCAAAATAATAGTAATTCTTTCCTTTCTATATTGTCCATGCCCTTACTCGTATTCACCAGTGTACGGGATACTATTTTATCATGCCATTTTAGATCCGAAGGTATGCGCCAGTAGACGAGACCATACATCGACCAAAAGCACACATACTCTGAAATGTACCACCACGAACATTCAGAGCATTCGTCAGTTGCGCATCCATAACTCGAGTACAGTAACCAACCCGAACACACGACCGCTGCAATGGCCGTGCACCACCAGTGAATCGCCCATGCGCGCGAATTCACAGGGTAGCACTCGTACATCACAAAAAATGCCGAAATAAGTATTAGAGAATTGTGCGCATTCGTCTCAAACATTGAGACTAGAAATGCACTATAGAAACCGAGGAACCCAGCAATGATCAGAACGGAATTTAAAAATATACAACTGGCCACTGCAAGAAGGCACAGACACAGTACTAGGCCTCTATATGGATCGGTAGTCAGTGCTCTCGACAATAAAATCGGAATATGACTCTGACAAGTGTCGTACGAGACGTCCCACAGGGCGACAATAGATAGAATGATTAAGATAGAAAGTCCGACAAGCCACGCTGTTTTAAATAACATAGTTTATTATTATGTGCAAATGTAAGGGTTTTATACTATATTTTTTTTCTCACAAACGTCACCGACTGCGTGTCGACCCAAGCATATTGTTTTACGTATTTTTCAAAAAATGCAGCCTCCAATAATGGATATCGTTTCGGAGCAAGCTTTTCGGGACTTGCTAAAAGTTCGCGTATAGATGTCGACCACAACTCCAATTGGGATGTTTCGACGTCCAAAAGTGCCTTGGCAACGCGCGCGGACCCCTGATACAAGTATATGGCTTTAGTGTCCTCGTATTCTACGTGTTTGGATAAAGAAAACGAGTACGCTTCGTGCTTAAATTGAGCAATGGCGTCGGCCATATTTGTCGCCGTCCATCTTTGCAATGGTTCTTTCACCCATTCGTCTGTCGATAATATTCTCCGATACACATACCATGTCACGTCCGTATGCAATGTATTGCCCATATATTTAAAGTCTGGAGAGCTTAAATAGCTTCATTCTTTAGGCATATTCGAATTTTCAATTTAGGCCATCTGACGGTTTTGTGGAATCATGTTAAGACAGGATGAGCTAGAGCGCGTGTGGGAAACCGCTCAAAAAGTATCTTTAGATTACCCGACTACATACGAACATTTAAGAGGGAGTAAAAGACTTGCTGTTTTACACTTGTTGGACGAACCCGTTCAATCGACATTACATCAAATACTTCAACAGAATGTAATTCCCGGGACAAAGTGTTCGTATCTCAAATGTTCGGGAGAGCTAAATGAAAGGGGAATGTGTTCGCACGATTGTTCTCAGTGCGGTATCAATGTTGTGGACGATATTATTAATTGTCGAAATTGTGATTGTTTTGGATTTCCGTGTCCGTCGTGCCACGTACTTGTATTTCATAGACAACTTCCGATGGCAGTGGAAGATTATTGAGCGGACTATAAACGTGTTGTCTCTCTTATAAATGCACCCGTGTACCATTGCGTTGAAGCCATTGTGCGTCTTTCGGTCTGCGTGGGAAAAATATGAACATTCGAATTATAACGACTGCGAATCGTGGTTTGATCTAATACACGCACATTCGCGCCTGACCTTACGTCAAGTTGAAGATCTGTACGGTCTTTGGGACGAAAACGGCGACGGGTGCGTAAGGAAATGTTACAGGCGAGATATTGGTTCATCCTGTTATGTGTATACATTCATGAAAAACGGTTATGAATTTTCTACCAAAGATACATCGATACTCGTTAAACTCTAAATATTTATTTTGTATTTTCGTAAGCTCTTGCGCAACATATGTAGAGTAACACGTACGTTAGGTTCTCCGTTCCATTTCTTCGAGACAGACGGTGTAATCTCTTTCGAAAGACCAAAGTCTAATATGCGCAGTTCGTCGTATTCGTTCAACATCAGATTTAATGCATTGCCATCGTTATGCAATATGCCGATACCGTCTAATGCCCGCATAATGTCTAAAAGATCTCTGCGAAATTTGTCGTGGCCATGGCTTAGCACATCCACAATTCGGGCCCTCATTGGCTCCATGAAAATGCGCTTCTTCTCCAAATCGACATGCATGACGTCGGGAGCAATGTCCGCCTTTGCCGCCCTCGCCTGAAACTCTGCTTCTTTTTGAATTCGCGCCGAAGACTTTGTGAGTTTAAACTGCTTCATTGCGGCCCGAAGACCATTCGGGAATTGAACCAACGACACAACTCCCTGTGCACCATCTTGGCCCAACTGTTGGAGAATTTCAAAATCGTCGGACATTCTATATTCCATGTGTGGGCCTTTATAATTCGTTCGCCGAATCCAAATGGATTTTTCAGATCGATATCATCATATTCGCATTATACTAACGGATGGAACTTAGGGTACCACAAAGACCTGGGTTATTTGCACTTGTCGAAATTTTCCAAAAGAAAATGATGCAAATGGGGGTACATGTCACGTGTGTCAATGAAAAGGATTTTACGACCGTGAGATCCGACCAAGGCCTCCAAAAATTATTGCGCAAATCCCTAGAATACTGCTTTGAATGCCATTATAACTTTGATAGAAACGGGGTTGCGACGGCTGGCGAGACCAAAAAGAGGCCCGACATGAGTCCCGACGATGCCATAGTGTCGATATTCAACAAATGGCGTATAAAAGTCAGAGAAGAAGAGTTAAAATGATACACGCCATTCTATTGTTTATGTCTGTCTGGCTAAGCAATGCGTTCCAATACGATTGGGCACGGCTCCACGCGTGTATGACACCGGAAACATTGCGCAATACTGTGCACGACTATATTGAACACTTTCCATGCTTTGAGTGCAGGGAACATTTTGAAAAATTAGTGACAAGAGATCATCCATATCCATTAGAATTTGTACGTACTACAGAAGACGTTCGCGTGTGGACATGGCTCACGCATAACTTGGTGAATGTGCGTTTAAATAAAAAATGGGAATCTTTTGACATCATGCTCGAGTGCGAGACACTATATAATAACTCTTGAATATTTAAAATGAACTCATTTTTTGATTATTGTGGGTTTACTCGATCTAAAGCACAAGTATTGAAGACTAGGGCAAAATCGCCTGTCCCAGACTCATTATATTCGGCAATTACTTGCTCGAACTTTGCATGCGTAAATGAAACGAAAGACCCGTGTCAATGGAAACAAGCAAAATATAATCGTTCGAGCATGTGCTTTTGCTCGGAAGACTGTTATCTTACCTGGCTGGAACATCCTGGGCTTATGGGCTCTTGGTCGCCTGATATAAGCGCGGCTTCGTCTCCAGACTGTCCTCCTAACATTCAATCTAATCTTTAGATTTAGTGCACCACTTGCACGGGAAACCCCTGTATAGCTGAACGCAACCAATCTCGATCGTTTGCCAAATGACCCATGGCAGGCTTTCTGAATATGGCCGAGTAAATTTCCTTAAGCGTTGATGTATGGATCCATTTACGTTCCGACTCTTTTTGTAGCTCACCCATTAGCCATTTAAAGTTGTTTTTGAATCGATTTTTCGGGCGCAAGGGGCCGCGCATACGTTCAAGAGCGGTTCTCAAATGCTCTTCTTCCGAGTCCTCTTCTTCTGAGTCCTCTTCTTCCGAGTCCT
>TARA_B110000008_G_scaffold231299_1_pt1 | contig 13463 bp, 17 predicted proteins | sample TARA_B110000008 | Tara Oceans TARA_B110000008 (sample SAMEA4396496) | marine metagenome | biome: Westerlies Biome; feature: [DCM] deep chlorophyll maximum layer (ENVO:01000326); material: water (ENVO:00002006), including particulate matter (ENVO:01000060) such as... | depth 40 m
AAAAAAAATGGCTTATTACAGAATTTTTTTTTAAAATATTACTTTTTTTTAAAGTAAAAAGTATCTTTAGTGTAAATTAATTAATTAATTCATGAATTTTTTTTTATCAATCTTACTTTTTTTAAGCATTCAGACTTTTTCCGCTCAAATTTTATCTGAAAGAAATAGAGCAATACTTAAAGATGAATTATTAGAAGATAGATTTCGGAATCTTCTTCCTCAATTAATGGATGATTCAAATTTAGATATGTGGCTTTTAATTTCAAGGGAATATAATGAAGATCCAGTACTAAAAACAATGCTTCCATCAACATGGCTAAATGCTAGAAGAAGAACAATAATTCTTTTTTATAGAAATAAACAACAAGACACTATAGAACGTATTGCAGTTGCTAGGTATGATATCGGTAAAAGTATTAAATCAGCTTGGGATAAAGAAATTGAACCCAATCAATGGAAGGCTCTATCTGATATAATTGCCGATAAAAATCCAAATAGAATAGGAATTAATTATTCTAAACATTTTGCATTAGCAGATGGTTTGGTAAAAACAGATTATGAAGAATTAAAACAAAACCTGCCCAAATCCCAAGTATCAAAACTAGTTTCTGCTGAAAAACTAGCTATTGCATGGATAGAAACAAGAACAGAAAAAGAGATGATCTTGTTTAAAAAATTAGTAGAAATAACTCACGATATTATCGATACTGCTTTTTCAGAAAAAATTATTAAACCAGGTAAAACAACCACTAATGATGTAGTTTGGTATTTGAGACAAAAAGTTACAGATATGGGATTAGAAACTTGGTTTCACCCAACTATTGACATTCAAAGAAATCAACAAGAATTAAAATCACATATATATTCATTCACTAAGGGAGAAAATGATAAGGTAATCCAAAAAGGTGATTTAATACACTGTGATTTTGGAATAACTTTCATTGGATTAAATACTGATTGTCAGCAACATGCATATATATTAAAAGATTCAGAAGTAGCTGTTCCAAAATACTTAATAAAAGCATTTAGAAAAGGAAATAGATTGCAAGATATTTTAACTACCAATATGAAAGTAGGAAGAACAGGTAATGAAATTCTTTTAAGTTCTCTTTTAGAAGCTAAAAAACAAGGTTTACGTCCCTCTATATATACACATCCATTAGGCACATACGGACATAGTGCAGGAACAACTATTGGAATGTGGGATTCTCAACAAGGTGTTCCTTTTAATGGAGATTATTTACTTCACAAGAATACAGTATATGCAATAGAGTTAAACGTAACAGTTAGGATTCCTGAATGGCAAAAAGACATCCGAATCATGCTTGAAGAGGCTGGTTTCTGTGGAGATAATTTCTTTGAATATGTTAATGGAAGGCAAACGGATATTAAGCCCATAAAAACATAAAATAAGTTAACTAAAGAAGATATGCAGTTGCTAAACGAAGTAATACAAATATAATAATAGCCAATGTACCATAAACTGCTACTTTTTTTGCAGTATTTTTATAATATGTTTCATGATTTTTTGCATCTTTTTTATATGAGATAATCATAAAAATAATAAAAGCAATAATAAAAATGATGGTAAAAATGATTCTTCCTTTTGTAAACATATATTGTGTATTTTTAACAAAATTACAAATTAAATGAAAACTGCAATTGTTTTTGGAGCAACTTCTGGAATTGGAAAAGAAATATCTGAAACCTTAATTAAAGATGGCTATAAAGTAGCCGTTACTGGACGTAGATTAGAGAAGTTAGAAGAAATGAAAAAAAAATACTCTAATAAAGTTTATGCGATTCAAAATGATATTCAACAGGTAGATGATTTAGAAAAAGTTTTCAATAAAATTGTTAAAGAGTTTATAAAAATAGATTTAGTTATCCAATCTTCAGGAGTAGGTTATATTAACCCTAAATTAGAATGGAGTAAGGAGTTAGAAACAATCAAGACAAATGTTGAGGGAGTTACTAAGTTGTATAATTTATCTTTCAATTTATTTCGAAAACAAGGTTTTGGTCATTTAGTAGGAATTACATCTATTGCTTCCATCAGAGGAAATCGTGGGGCACCTGCATATTTTTCCTCAAAGGCATATCAAAAAGCCTATTTAGAAAGTTTATATATAAAAACAAAAACTATTAAATCTAATAAAGTATTTATTACAGACATCCGTCCTGGATTTGTTGACACAGCAATGGCTTTAGGAGATGGAATTTTTTGGATGGTTCCATTACATAAAGCTACAAAACAACTATATTCGGCGATAAAAAAGAAGAAAAGAGTAGCCTATATTTCTAAACGTTGGACTCTTATTGCTTTTATTTTGAAAATTACTCCAGCTTGGATTCTTAAAAAAATGATATAAAAAAACTATTTATAAACATGAAAAAATATACAGACGCTGTGCATGAATTCCATTCAGCATTTAAATTAGGAATAAAAAATGAACCAACAGCAGATCTTGGAGAAGCCAAAAATCTACTTCGTTTTAATCTAATGAAAGAAGAAAATGAAGAATATTTAGAGGCTGCAAACGATAATGATTTGATTGAAGTTGCTGACGCTTTAGGAGATATGTTATATATTTTGGCTGGTACAATTATAGAACACGGTATGCAACATAAAATTGTTGAGGTTTTTGATGAAATACAACGAAGCAATATGAGTAAGTTGGGTGATGATGGAAATCCAATTTTCAGGGAAGATGGCAAAGTTTTAAAAGGTCCAAATTACTTTAAACCAAATATTACAAGTATTTTAAGTGATTAACTTTTCACTGTCTTTTTATGATATAAATTATAACTTGAAGTTCTGTCCTTGAGTTGCAAATCTAAAGCCTAATAATTCTAATTTCGTTCGTTCTTTAGAATTAGATTGTAATGTAGGGTTTGTGTGATTAAAGTGAATAAAAAAAATCTTATTCTTTGTATTCAGGCTTTCATTTTTAAATAATGCTATAGTTTCTTCAATGAAGGGGTGAGGAACATCATTCATAGGTCTATTAATTTCACCTTCTTTTAAAAAAGTAGCATCTAAAAAAGCATAATCTACCTTTTTAACTTCCTCTACAATATCTCTATCCCATAACTCCCACTTATTAATATCTGGAATAAATAATGCTGATTTATTTTTACCTTCAATTTTAAAACCTACTGTTTCAGAAAATTCATCTCTATGTGGAACAAGAAACGGAGTTACTTTTAGTGAATTACTAACCATTAAACTACTGTCTTTTTTCAAGTCTGAAAACACTATGTTTTTTAAGGAGACTAATTGACTCCAAGGACCGTTGTTAGAGAGAAAATTTTTCATTTTCGGCATTGCATATATTGAGATATTCTTTTTACCCAAGGCCTCTCTTCCAAAATAAAGTAATCCAGCATAATGACCTATATGTGCATGAGTAATAAATACACCGTTTATGATTGAATTAGTTTTTAGATGATTATTTTCTAAATCTGCCAATTGAGTTGAAATATCTGGAGTAGCTTCAAATAAAAACTTCTGGTTAGATAATTTATCTATTAAACCTAACGAAACTACTTTTTGTTTTGGTAGAATTCCAGTATAAAAATCATTACAACATTTTTTTTGACAACCTATGTGAGGGAATCCTCCATCTTGTGTTATTCCTAAAATAGTAATGTATTGATCAGATTGTGAAGAATTATCTTTCTTTAATTCATCTTGAAAACATCCAATACTTAAAGTAATGTATACGATAAAGAAAAATATTTTTTTCAAAACTTAAACTGTTACTCTCCAACCGTGTTTATCTTCCGATTTATTCGTTTGAATATCTGTAATTTTCTTTTTGAAGAATGAAGCATAGGTATCAGAAATTTCAGGTAATTCATAGTCAACTCCTTGATAGCCAAAACCATCAATAGCTGAGACAACAGCTGCAGTTCCTGCACCAAACATTTCTTTTAATGATCCTTCTTTTGCTGCCTGAACAACTTCTCTTACAGAAATCTTTCTAACTTCTACAGGAATGTCATTATCTTTAGCGAGTTGTATAATACTTTTTCTAGTAATACCATCTAGAATTCTATCATTTGTTGGACTGGTAATCAAGATATCTCCAATTCTTATGAAAATATTCATTGCTCCAGCTTCTTCAATAAATTGATGAGAGTTATCATCTGTCCATATGACCTGATTGTATCCTTTTTCAATCGCTAGTTGTGTTGGGTAAAATTGTGCGGCATAATTACCGCCAGCTTTTGCAAAACCAACTCCTCCATTGGCCGCTCTAGCATATTTTTCTTCAATTAAAACTGTTATTTTTCCAGAAAAATAAGTTCCTGATGGTGCAGTAGTAATCATAAAGGTATAAGAATCTGCGGGTGAGGCATGAAGCCCTTCTCCTGAAGCAAACATAAAAGGACGAACATACAAAGAACTTCCTTTTGAAGTTGGAATCCAATCACTATCTATATCTAATAATTTTGTTAAGCCTTCCATAAATAAATCTGTAGGAATTTCTGGCATCATTAAACGTTTGGCAGAAAGGTTAAGTCGATTGCAGTTCTCTTCTGGCCTGAATAAAAAAACCCCTCCATCTGAGTCTTTATAAGCTTTCATTCCTTCGAAAATAGATTGACCATAATGAAAAATTTTAGCTGCAGGATTTAATTCAATAGGCTTATTCGGCTTTATGATCGCATGCTTCCATTCACCATCAATATATTCACATTGAAAAACATGATCAGAAAACACCTTTCCAAAAGGTAAATTGCTAAAATCTATGGAACTTATACTAGAATTTGTTGTTGGTTGGATCTTAATGTTTAGAGCCATATTAAAAGATTGATGTTCAAAACAAAAGTACACAAATTAGTTTATTTTTTAATAAAAAAGTACTCATAGCATTTATTATAAACAACTATCTTTGATATTAAATAAATTTTAAGTTTTAATATGAAAAATATTATTATAATTATCGTACTCTGTTTTACAATTTTTAGTTGTAACACTAAAAAAAATGAGAAAAAACCAATTCTTACTAAGGTTTTAGTAAATAATTATGAAAGTTTTGGAAATTTAATAACTGATGTAAATTCTTTGACTTATGATGAAGTAATGTCAACTTACAATACAATAAAAATTGGGGACACAATTAATTTGAAATTTTCTTCAAATATTTCTGAAGTTTGTACTAAAAAAGGATGTTGGATGAATCTTTCTGATAACGACTTAGGTGAAAAAGTTATGGTTAGATTTAAAGATTATGGATTTTTTATGCCTTTAAATGTAGCCGGAAAAGAAGTAATTGTGCAAGGGAAAGCTTTTGTAGATGAAGTTTCTGTTTCAGACTTAAAGCATTATGCTGAAGATGCTGGAAAATCTGTTAAACAAATAGCAGAAATAACAAAACCAAAATTGAAATTTTCTTTTGAGGCTAATGGGGTTCTAATGAAAAAGTAATTAGGCACTATTTTTTAATTTTGAAAAGAGAAATTATACAAACTTCAGATGGTTCATTAACCATTCATATTCCTAAATGGAATGAACAATATCATTCTATTCATGGTGCTATACAAGAGGCATATCATGTTTTCATAAAACATGGGTTAACATCAATATCAAAGGACTCTATTGCTGTTTTAGAAATAGGTTTTGGGACTGGATTAAATGGTTTTATTACTTTCTTAGAATCTCAAAAAAACAATTTAATTATTGATTATGTTGGTGTAGAAGCATATCCGCTTTTGAATGAAGAAATTGAAAAATTAAATTATGTCTCTAAGTTAAATGCAACTAATTATTCTTCAATTTTCAAAAAATTTCATTTTTGTTCATGGGGAGAAAGACATCAGCTATCTTCTTTTTTTTCTTTACTTAAACGTAAACAATTTTTTCATGAAATTGATGATGATAATATTTTTGATCTTATTTATTTTGATGCATTTGGTGCACGTGTTCAGCCTGAACTATGGACAGAAGAAATTTTTTTAAAAATGTTTTTATCCTTAAAGTCAAAAGGAATTTTAGTCACCTATTCAGCAAAAGGAAGTGTAAGGAGAGCTTTAAAATCTGTTGGTTTTATTGTAGAAAGATTACCAGGACCTCCAGGAAAAAGAGAAATGTTACGCGCACTTAAAGTCTAATTTCTTTCATTATTTTTTAATTAAAAAAATATTTATATTAGAGTTTTAAAGTATAGCCCCATGAAATTTCAAAGAAAATTTAGAAGTAGAAGAGCTTCAAAACCAAAAAAAGCAATGATTTTAATAATACTTCTTGCATTGGTATTATTCCTATGGTTTCAAGCAGAAAATATTATAGCAAGTATCTTTGATTAATTTTTTTGATATAATTTATCAAAATATTTTTGTAAAATGTTTACTATTTCCTCATTTTTACATTATTCAAAAAACACTCATTTTTGATCAAAATATTTGATAAATAGTCGTTTTCTAGTCAAAAAAACATCAAAAAATAGAGTTTTTTGTCCAAAACCATTTTTTTATATTTTACGTTATTTGCTCATTTTTATTTAAAAATATTCATAATTATAATATCTATTAATAGTTTTAAGACAAGCGATAGGAATTGATTAAATTTGTAACTAGATCTTATATTTATAACAAAAAAAATTAAAAATTTGATTACTAAAAAAATCATTTTAGGAATTGATCCTGGAACTACAATTATGGGTTTTGGAATTATTAAGATTATAGGAAAGAAAATGCAATTTATTCAAATGAATGAATTGTTATTACAAAAATACGATGATCATTATCTTAAATTGAAACTTATTTTTGAAAGAACACTTGAGTTGATTGATACTTATAAGCCAGATGAAATTGCAATTGAAGCTCCTTTTTATGGTAAAAACGTTCAGTCAATGTTAAAGTTAGGACGTGCTCAAGGGGTTGCTATGGCTGCTGGTTTATCTAGAGAGGTGCCAATAACAGAATACCTTCCTAAAAAAATTAAAATGGCAATAACAGGAAATGGAAACGCCAGTAAAGAGCAAGTTGCTTTGATGTTAAAATCGTTGCTAAACCTTAAAACACTCCCTAAAAATTTAGATGCAACAGATGGTTTAGCTGTAGCTGTTTGTCATTTTTATAATGCAGGCAAAATTTCTCAAGGGAAAAATTATTCAGGTTGGGGAGCTTTTGTAAATCAAAATCCTAGTAAAGTTGATTAATAATTTTAAAGGTCTAGATTGAGCGGTATTTATATACATATCCCTTTTTGCAAGCAAGCTTGTTTTTATTGTGATTTTCATTTTTCTACATCGTTAAAAAAGAAAGATGAACTCATTGAGAGCCTTATTCTTGAAATTAAATTACGTAAAAATGAATTGAAAAACGACGTTATTGAAACCATCTATTTTGGGGGAGGTACACCAAGTATGCTTAGTCAAACTGAAATAGACAGTATCATAGATGCTGTATATAAATACCATAAAGTAATTATAAATCCAGAAGTTACTCTAGAGGCAAATCCAGATGATTTAACCAAAAAAAAAATAAAAGAATTAGCAAAGAGTAGGATAAATCGCCTAAGTATTGGAATTCAATCATTTTTTGAACAAGATTTAAAATTAATGAATAGAGCTCATAGCGCTCAAGAAGCAAAGAAATGTTTATCTGAAGCTAGGCGTTATTTCCAAAATATTTCGGTAGATTTAATTTATGGTATACCAGGAGTATCAAATAAGCAATGGAAAAAGAATATTGAAATTGTAATGTCATTTGACATACCCCATATTTCTTGCTACGCTTTAACTGTAGAACCAAATACAGCTTTAGAATCCTTTATTAAAAAAGGAATTATTGAAGATGTAAATGATCAACAAGCACAAGAACAGTTTTATATATTAATTGATGAACTCTCTAAGCATAATTTTATTCATTATGAATTATCTAATTTTGCTAAAGAAGGTGCTTTTAGTAAAAATAACTCTTCCTATTGGCAGGGAAAATCCTATCTTGGTATAGGGCCATCTGCCCATTCTTTTGATGGAGAAGAACGGAGTTGGAATATAAAAAATAATTCGAAATATAATAATGCTATCCAGCAATATCAATTACCAATTCAAAGAGAATTGCTCTCTATCACAGATAAATACAATGAATACGTAATGACAAGTTTAAGAACTATATGGGGAGTTTCTCTAGAAAAAATAAACCAAGAATTTGGAGAACAATATTATAATTATATCTTGATGCAATCAGAAAAGTATAGAGCAGAAGATTTGTTGTATATTGAGGATGAAAAATTAAAAACAACTCTTAAAGGAAAATTTTTATCAGACGGTATATCAGCTGATTTATTTAAACTTAATTTATCTTGATTGCAGAAATAAAATACAACTTTAGAAAATATTTAATCGACCTTTCTAAGCCTTTAGACATTTCTATTCCGTTAAGTAATGGAAAAAGTAATGTTAATGCTTGGTATTTAGATCCACCAAAAATAATACCTGTGAAATCAGATGATTGGATAGGTTCTGTAAAACAAGGAGCTGATGTAAATTTTAATAATATTCATTTCAATCCACATTCACATTGTACACACACAGAAACTGTTGGTCATATTACTAAGACCTTACATTCTATTCATCAATATTTACATCAGTTTTTCTTTTTAGCTGAGGTGATAACGATACCCCCAGAGAATATTAACGAAGATTTTGTTATTACAAAAAGACAATTACAATACGCAATAGGTAATAAAAAAAGAGATGCAATTATTATTCGAACGCTGCCAAATTTGTCAGATAAAAAAACGATGCAGTATTCAAATACAAACCCAACCTATTTAATGGAAGAAGCTGCTATTTTTTTACGTGAAAAAGGAGTTAAACATTTGTTGATAGATTTACCCTCTGTAGACAAAGAGAAAGACGAAGGGAAACTACTTTCACACAATGCCTTTTGGAATACGACAGGTAAACTACGATTAGATGCTACAATTACCGAATTTATTTATGTACCAAACACTATCAAAGATGGAGTTTATTTCTTAAACTTAATGGTTGCTGCAATTGAAAATGATGCAAGTCCAAGTAAACCTGTTTTGTATGGGATAAATAAAAAAAATGAAAAAAATTAAAATTAAGTACTTTGTTTACCTTTTTTTGATCAGTCTAATCTTTGTGATTAGAAAAGGTGTTTATACAGACATTTCTGTTGAAGATTTAAAAAAAGAATACGCGAATGAACAATCTCAATTTATTGAAGTAAATGAAATGGATGTACATTTCAGAGATGAAGGAGTAGGTTTTCCAATAATTTTGATTCATGGAACAGCTTCCTCTCTCCATACTTGGGATGCATGGACGGAAGAACTAAAAAAAACAAACAGAGTAATTAGAATGGATTTGCCTGCTTTTGGTATTACAGGGCCAAATAAAAACTCGGATTATTCTATACAAGCATACACAAATTTCTTGCACTATTTCATAGAAAAATTAAAGCTGAAAAAATTTCATTTAGGAGGTAATTCTTTGGGAGGTAATATTGCGTGGAATTATGCAGCTGATTATCCACAAAAAGTTGAAAAGTTAATTTTGGTTGATGCAAGTGGATTACCTACGAACAAGCAACCTCCATTAATTTTTAAGATGGCAAAAACACCTTTGTTAAAATCACTCTTTTTATATGTGACCCCAAAAATTTTAATTAAAAAGAATATAAAAGAAGTGTATGCAGACGATTCTAAAATTACTGATGAGTTGGTAGATCGTTACCACAAAATGGCTTTAAGAGTTGGGAATAGAAAAGCTTTTATAGATAGAGCAAAGACCGACTTCGGTTTAGATTCTACAGTAAATATTAATAAGTTAAAGACTATTATGACCTCCACATTATTAATATGGGGTGCACTAGACCTATGGATTCCTTTAGATAATGGTATTCGTATGGATCGTATCCTAGTTAATTCTTCACTAAAGGTGTTAGAAAATTCAGGACATGTTCCTATGGAGGAAAACCCTGAAGAGAGTTTAAAATTAATGACAGATTTTTTGTTAGAAAAAGAATTAAATTAAGAAGTTGTCCTTTTAAAAAAGCACCAACTTTTATGTCATTTTCTTTTATGGCTTTATTAGTTATTCCTTCTTTAAAATTGAGTGATCAAGGATTATTTGATGGGAATTCTTTTAAATTTACTTCTTTAGAGGTAGCATAACTTTTATAATTAGTATTCAATTATTTCTTTAAATGCTAAAATCGTATTAAAATTTACTCTTTTTGCATAGATAATTTTATTTTTTACTTCAAAATAGCAAGCTATTTAATATTTTTAACCTTCAAATTTTTTACATAATTATATGAACTACCCAAAGAAAGTAATTATTGGAGATATTACTGTTCGAGATGGATATCAGCATGAAGAAAAATTTATTCCTACACAGGCAAAGCTCTGGATGTTAGAACAATTGCTTTTAGCAGGGTTTAAAAATATTGAAGTTACCAATTTTGGAAACCCAAGAGGGATGCCGCAATTTTCTGATGCTTATGATTTATTTAAAAAAATACGTACTTCCAAAAAGGTTTCACATTTATTGTCAGATGCTTCCTTAACTGCCATTACTATTAGAGAAAAAGCAGTAGAAAGAGCAATTGAGGCAAAGCTTGATGGTTATGGCCCTGATAGAATTTTATTAATGGTTTCCACTAGTGAATCTCACCATATGAAAAACTCTGGTTTATCATTAAAAGACTACTGGAAGATGGCTGAAGCTCAAATTAAAAAAGCGCACGATGCAGGTATTAAAGTAAATGGTACGGTAAGTACTATTTGGGGCTGTCCAATAGAAGGGCCAACAGATCTTAACAAAGCCATAGATTATACCCAACGCTGGTTAGATATAGGAGCAGATGACATAGAACATGCAGATCATGATGGTTCCGCATCTCCTGACAGAGTCTTTAAATACTACTCGATATTACAAGATAAAGTAGGGCTTACTGAAAAACAAATAGTTCATTTTCATACGACTAGAGGATGGGGCTTGGCCAATGTTTTAGCTGCTCTTCAAGCTGGAATGACACATTTTGAAGCTACTATGGGAGGTATAGGAGGTCAGCCAGCAAATTTTGTAGACGGTGTTCCAGTAGCAGGTACAGGATCTTATTATTATAAAGATCCAAATTTAGTGGGCTTAGTTTCTACTGAAGATTTAGTAGTTATGTTAGATGAAATGGGTATAGATACTAATTTAGATATTAATAAAGTGCTTGAAATTGGTGCTATGAATGAACGTATTGTTGGAAGACGTTTACGTTCAGAAGCTATCAAAAATGGTAGAATTCCTAAATCGTTAACTGGGCGCTAATTTTTTTAGTATGAAAAAAATAACAGGATTTATAATTTTAATTTCTTTTGTATCATGCAGTCCCAAACTATTTAAAGAAAAATGGATCAAAGAACAGGCTCCTGCCTATTTTAAAGCAAGATTTGAAACAACGCAAGGAAATTTCGATATCGAAGCAAAAAGAGCATGGTCGCCCCAAGGAGTAGACAGATTGTATCAATTAATTAAGAATGAATTTTATACAGATATCGCTGTTTTTCGCGTGGTTCCTGGTTTTGTCGCTCAATTTGGAATTCACAATGATAGTTTGGTAAATGCGAGTTGGAGAAGTTTTAAAATTGATGATGAAGAGGTTATTCAAAGTAACGATTTTATGACAATCTCTTTTGCTAGAGGAGGAGTAAAGACAAGAACAACTCAAATATTTATCAATTTAAAAAATAACAAACGCTTAGATGCGCTAGCGTATTCTGGAGTGAAAGGTTTTCCTGTGATTGCAAAAGTAATTGCTGGGAAAGACAATATTCTAAAGTTTTATGATGGGTATGGAGACAGATTAGGTATGCGACAAGATTCTTTAAATAAATATGGCAATAAATTTATTAAGACGAACTATCCTGAAATAGATTTTATAAAAAAAGCAACCATACTTAAATAAAAAAAAAAGCCGCCTATAGCGGTTTTTTTATTCAAATAGTTCAGTAAAATATTTATAAAAATACGGAATGGTTTCAATTCCTTTTAAGTAATTGAAAATACCAAAATGTTCGTTTGGTGAATGAATCGCATCAGAATCTAATCCAAAGCCCATTAAAATAGTTTTGCTTTTTAGTTCGTCTTCAAACAAAGACACAATAGGGATACTACCGCCACTTCGCTGTGGGATTGGAGCTTTCCCAAACGTTGCTTGATAAGCTTTACTAGCTGCTTCATAACCAATAGTATTTATAGGGGTTACATACCCTTGACCGCCATGATGCGGAGTTACCTTTACTTTTACAGATGATGGGGCAATACGTTCAAAATGTTTGGTAAATAACTCAGTAATTTCGTGCCATTCTTGGTTTGGTACCAAACGCATCGATATTTTTGCATAGGCCTTAGAAGCAATCACTGTTTTTGCTCCCTCTCCGGTATATCCACCCCATATTCCATTAACATCTAGGGTAGGGCGTATGGAGTTTCTTTCATTTGTTGTATAACCTTCTTCTCCATGAACAGCATTAATAGCTAATGCTTTTTTATAGTTTTCTAGAGAAAAAGGAGCTTTAGCCATTTCATCTCTTTCTGTTCTAGATAGTTCTTCTACTTTTTCATAAAAACCGGGAATGTTGATATGGTTATGCTCATCATGTAATGAAGCAATCATTTTTGTTAAAATATTAATGGGGTTTGCTACTGCACCACCATACAAGCCAGAGTGTAAATCTCTATTAGGTCCTGTAACTTCTACTTCAACATAACTTAAACCTCTTAGTCCTGTTGTAACAGAAGGAATATCATTTGCAATCATTCCAGTATCAGAAATTAAAATAATATCATTGGCTAATTTTTCACGGTTATTTTTTACAAACCAACTCAAGCTAACAGAACCCACTTCTTCTTCACCTTCAATCATAAATTTCACATTACAAGGGAGGTTTCCAGTAGTGGTCATATATTCCATGGCTTTTACATGCATATACATCTGACCTTTATCATCACAGGCACCACGAGCAAAAATAGCCCCTTCCGGATGAAGTTCTGTTTCTTTAATAACAGGTTCAAATGCTGGAGAGTCCCATAAATTTAGTGGGTCTGCGGGTTGCACATCGTAATGACCATAAACTAAAATAGTAGGTAAATTTTCATCAATTATTTTCTCTCCATAAACAATAGGGTATCCTGGAGTTTCACATATTTCTACAAAATCACAACCTGCTTTTTGTAAGCGATCTTTAACAGTTTCAGCAGTATCTAAAACATCTTGTTGGTATGCTGAATCTGCACTAACAGATGGAATTTTTAGGAGCTCTATAAGTTCATTGATAAAACGATCTTTATTTGCTTTTATATAGTTTTTGATGTCTGACATATTTATTTTTTTTCGCACTCAAAAATACTAAAATTACTACGATTCCGCTTTGCAAATTCAGACGAATGCTTATATTTGCAATCCGAAAGCTGAAAATTATT
>TARA_B110000008_G_scaffold278835_1_pt1 | contig 13455 bp, 9 predicted proteins | sample TARA_B110000008 | Tara Oceans TARA_B110000008 (sample SAMEA4396496) | marine metagenome | biome: Westerlies Biome; feature: [DCM] deep chlorophyll maximum layer (ENVO:01000326); material: water (ENVO:00002006), including particulate matter (ENVO:01000060) such as... | depth 40 m
GCTTGGGTGCGCCTCACTGGGATCCAGCGGCACGCGGTACAATTTGTGGTCTAGAACGTAGCTCAAGTCGGGCGCACCTCTGCCGGGCAGCCCTAGAGGCGATTGCATTACAAAGCCATGATCTTATTCAATTAATGCAGTCATGTAGTGGCTTAGAACTTCGTGATCTTCGGGTAGATGGTGGAGTCGGACGCAGTGAGTTATTGTTGCAATTGCAAGCGAATCTTTTGCAGTGCCGGATCATGCGCTCTGCCCAATTAGAAAGCACGGCTTTAGGAGCTGCTTATTTTGCTGGATTGGCACTTGGTTTTTGGCGAGACGAGGCAGAAATCGCTGCTAATTGGAATTCTGATTGGCGCTTTGCTCCACGAATCGTGAAATCTGAATTGAGCGAACTGCAAACAGCTTGGCAAAAGGGGCTTGAACGGGCCAAGTCTTGGACTTTATCGCAAGATTATGGTGCGTGAACAGGTGATTGCTGCCATGTGTAGCAAAGACCACTGCTTTGATGTGATCATTATTGGAGGCGGTGCTTCTGGAATTGGAGCAGCTGTTGAAGCGATCTCCAGAGGGTATTCGGTTGCGCTGGTTGAGCAAGCTGACTTTGCGAATGGAACCTCCAGTCGATCGACTAAGCTCGTTCATGGTGGCCTACGCTATCTGAAACAAGGTAATGTGCGCTTGGTAAGGGAGGCAATGCGAGAACGAGAAATTCTCGCCAAGAATGCGCCGCATTTATTTCTCGAGCAGGCATTTTTGATTCCGAATGCTTCTCGTTGGCAGCAAATTTTTTACGGAGTCGGCCTCAAATTATATGACTTTTTAGCTACAAATTCTTCGTTGCCCGCCTCTGCATTTGTCAGTCGTGAAAAAACACTGCAATTAATGCCTAATTTGAATGGGCAGGCCCTTTGTGGGGCAAACTATTATACGGATGGTCAATTTGATGATGCCCGGTTAGCGATAAATTTAATGCAAACGGCTAGCCGATTAGGTGCCTGTGTTGTCAATTATAGTGAATGTACGGGCTTCGTTCGGGAAAAGAGCCGTCTGGTCGGGCTTACGGTTTGTGATCGAGAATCTAAGCTTGAATTTGAGCTTCGGGGGCGAGCCATTGTAAATGCGGGCGGTGTTTTTGCGGATACGATTGCTGGCTTAGAGCAGGCTGAACATGCGCCCCAAATTGCACTCAGTCAGGGTGTACATGTAGTCTTACCCCATCGATTTTTGGCAAGTGAAGCGGCGCTGATGATTCCCAGTACCCAAGACGGACGTGTCTTATTTGCTGTACCATGGGAGGGTGTCGTGATTGCCGGTACGACTGATACGCCGGTTGAGCAGCCCTTGTTAGAGCCGAGAGCTTTAAAAGAGGAGTGCGATTTTATTCTCAATGAATTGAAACCGTATCTGCAAGTGCCTCCAAAAGCTTCCGATGTATTGAGTGTGTACGCTGGATTACGTCCTTTGGTTCGGGCTGGGAAAGAGCAAAGGACCGCGGATTTAGCTCGAGATCATGTTATTCGAACAAGTCCTGCTGGCTTAATGACCATTATGGGCGGTAAATGGACGACTTATCGCAAGATGGGCGAAGACCTCATCGATTATGTTGAGCATGAGCTTGGCTGGACGCATCGGCCCAGTAGAAGCCGACAATTACCGATTCATGGGGCAGGGGAGCTGCCCGCGACAGTTGTGCCACAACTGCAGCGATATGGGACAGATGCTGTGGAGATTATGCAATTAGGTCTTCAGCAATCTGCGTGGATGCAGCCGATTCATCCAAAATTTGACTATTTGCAAGTGGAGGTTGTATGGCAGGCGCGTTATGAAATGGCCCGTACAGTGGCAGATGTCTTGGCTAGGCGGACACGCCTTCTACTTCTTGATGCGCAAGCTTCAGCGGAAGCAGCTCCAGTTGTGGCTAATTTACTGGCCAAAGAGCTGGGCAAAAGCACAACATGGCAAAGGGAACAAGTGGCGCAGTATAAAATACTGGCAGAGGGATATAACTATCCAGGGGGTAAAAAATAAATGGGTGCAGGGCCTGGATTTGAACCAGGGACCTTCAGGTTATGAGCCTGACGAGCTACCGGGCTGCTCCACCCTGCAACATTTATAAAAGATTTAAATTACCAAGATAAGTCCAGTCTGTAAAGAACTAAATAAAAAATAAAGTAATAATACGAACAGAACCAATTTCTTCAGACAAATTAGGCAAACTCTTGGTCGCCTTCGAGTAAATAAATAACTTCTTCAGCAAGATTTTTTGCATGATCAGCTATTCTTTCAATTGATTTAGAGATAAAAATGGTTTCGATTTTTGTCGAGTTATCTGGGCCGCGATCAGCTTGATTATTAGCCAAAAGGCTAAAATTTTCACTATTGATTCTGTCAACTTCAGTATCGCGAGCGATGATATTTTTGGCTAACGCACAATCCTCATCCAAAAAGCATGTAATTGCATCTTTGAGCATGGAAAATGCAATCTGACTCATTTTTTCAAGCGCATCTGAATGGAGCGTTTTTGCATCTCTTAATAAAATGTTACGTGTTTTCTTTGCAATATTATGCGCTTCATCTCCAGCACGCTCTAAGTCGTGACTGGCTTTAATCGCGACAAAAATTAAACGAACATCGGTTGAGACGGGTGCACGTAGGGTAATGTAGCGTACGCAAGCCCGATCAATTTCTACTTCAAGTGCATCAATTTCATCGTCTAAAGCAATCGCCGCTTCGGTTAGCTTCAAGTCGTTTTGAAGATAGCCATCCATTGCCATCTTTCCTGCATAAGCTGCTTTCTCTCCGATTAGAATTAGGCTGGAGCGTAGTTGTTCAAGTTCATCGTGAAAGTAGCGTTTCATAGTCTATAAATTATTGCTTAGCCAAAGCGCCCTGAAACATAGGCTTCAGTTTGTGGGTTGGAAGGTTGCATAAATATATGGTCAGTTTGATCAAATTCTATTAGTTTGCCAAGGTAGAAAAAGGCTGTTTTGTCGGATACACGAGCCGCCTGCTGCATGTTATGCGTAACAATGATAATCGTGTACTCCTTTTTGAGTTCGTGAATTAATTCTTCTACTTTAGCGGTTGCAATCGGGTCTAGCGCAGAGCAGGGCTCATCCATTAATAGAATTTTAGGCTTCACCGCAAGTGCTCGAGCTATACAAAGCCTTTGTTGCTGGCCACCTGACATGCCTAAAGCGCTTTCATGCAAGCGATCTTTGACTTCATCCCAAATAGCAGCACCCTTTAAGCATTCTTCAACTACTTGATCTAATTTGCTCTTGTCTTTGACGCCTTGAATTCGGAGTCCGTAAGCAATGTTTTCGTAAATTGATTTGGGGAATGGATTGGACTTTTGGAATACCATACCCACGTGCTTGCGAAGTTCGATGACATCAACTGAATCATCGTAAATATTAATGCCATTAATTTTTATGCTGCCATCTTTTATGCGCGCGATATCGATGAGATCATTCATTCGATTGAAGCAACGTAAAAAGGTCGACTTGCCGCAGCCCGAAGGACCGATAAAAGCGGTGACTTCTTTTTCTTTGATATCGATGTCGATATTAAAGAGTGCTTGTGCCTCACCATAGGCAAAATTGAAGTTTCTGACTTCAATGATTGTGTCAAGGGATTCTGAAGGATTTGATGTTTGCATCGTATTCAATTGAAAAGTTACCATTTATAACGTTTGCGGATTTTTGCACGCAGTAGAATGCTACTCAGGGCAAAAAAACCGACAATTATTAAAAAAACTAGAGCTGCGCCGTATTGCATGTTTCTGGTATATTCATTTTGCGGGATCTTAGAGCTGACCACGTAGATGTGATAGGGGAGCGCCATAACACCCTGAAAAAAGAAGTCGGAGGTATGCTCAAGTCCCTCCCAAGGCAAGCGATCACGCAAGGCATATGCTGCGGTAAACATAATCGGTGCGGTCTCACCAGCAACACGAGCAATGCCCATAATCGAGGATGTTAAAATACCCGGTAGTGCATAGGGGAGTACATTGGTACGAATGGCTGTCCATTTGCTAGCTCCTAGAGCTAGTGAGCCTTCCCGAAATCCTTTAGGGATCGCCCGCATAGATTCTTCACTGGCGGTGATGATGACAGGAAGTGCCATTATTGCCAGCGTAAGCCAACCGGCTAGCATCGAAACGCCCCAACCGAAGAAGAGCACAAACAGACCGAAACCAAATAAGCCAAAGACAATTGAAGGCACTCCCGATAAATTCAAGATCGATAGACGGATTAATTGTAGCATTGGACCCGGCTTACTATACTCACTCAGATAGGTCGCACACAGTACCCCCAGAATAAGTGCAATCGTAATCGATCCGATTACCAGCAAACAGGTGCCAATGATTGCCGGACCAACGCCACCTCCACTGTACGCATAATTCTTGTAGTGATAATCAGCATGGTCAGGTTGTTGGGAGAGTGCACGGTGTTGTTGGTCACTGTAGAGAAGTCGATGCTCTTTGCGCACTTGATCCAATTCAGAAACCTGTAATTCTAGATTTTTAATTTTGGATTGAATGCTGCGAGTTGCCGACGCATCACTCGAACCAATCGCAGTGCGTTCAGTTTTTAATTTTAGAATTTCTTTTTTGATTCCGGCAATCTGATCATAGGTTTCTTTGGGTTCATAAACATGCAAAGTTTGCGGTTTCTGTGTCAGAAAGGCTACATTGATGTAGGGCGCTTGACTGATAAACAGAGCTTTTGAACCGTTGTAGGCAATATTGACAAAAATATACCCAGCTAGCGCTATGATCAGATAGGTTGTAATTTTAAAGAATATAGATAAGAAACGCTCAAAATAGCGTTTCTTAGAGTGATTCTTCTGTATGTGGAAGGCTTCCTTTGATGCACGCATACTCATAAGGCTCCGCTTAGTCACCCAGTTTGTTGTACTTTTTAACGATCCATTGGGCACCGTAATTGATGATCAATGATATGAAGAATAGAACAATGCCAATCATGAAGAGTGCGCGATAATGTACACTGCCGTGCACGACCTCTCCCATCTCCTGGGCGACAATGCCGGTCATGGTGTGTACCGGCTCAAAAATGACGCCGAATCCCTCGCCAAGGTCAGGGATTTTGATCCGATTGCCAGCGCAGAGTAAGACCACCATGGTTTCCCCAATTACGCGACCAAAACCGAGCATTATGGCAGATATAATTCCCGATAATGCTGTAGGCACGATGACGCGAATGGTGGTTTGAATCGGGGTAGCTCCCATCGCAAGCGAAGCTTCTTTTAAATGTTTTGGGACATTATTGATCGCATCCTCAGCAAGTGTAAAAATGGTGGGGATGGCCATTAGGGCTAGTAGACAACCTGCTGTAAATGCATTTAGACGTTCTTGAATAGGAAAAAAAGGCAACCAGCTGAATGCATCGAGTTGTGAAAGAAAACGAATAAATTCTCCTAATACGACTACACCAAAAAAGCCGATGACAACCGATGGGATTGCGGAAATAAATTCTACGTAAGGCTTTATTAAGTTTCTTTCGGTACTGTGCGCGATTTGGTTCACATAGATAGCAGCGCCGACGCCAAGCGGAATCGCGAAAAACAAGGCGATTGCTGAGATAAGAAGCGAGCCGCTGAGTAAGGGCAAAAGTCCATACCAATCTTGTTGGTCACTGGCGGTAATCCAGTCTTTGCCCGTAATAAACGCGTATAAAATAGAGGTTATTGACAGTGCTTTTGACTGATCCCAATTTTTTAAATTAGAAATATGACGATCGTAGGTATCAAAAAATGCGCGATTGTCTTTTTTAAATGATTCAAAGCGTGCACTCAGTGTTGAATCTCCAAATATGCTTGAATCCGAGTCGGCTAAGAGTGACTCAACGGAAACCTTAAGCCGATTTAGTATGGATTCGTAATCGTCAATATCGCCAGTAATCTGAACAATTTCACTTTGGAAGTCGACTGGAAGAATTCCTTTTTCGATGGTACTGATTTCAAGTCTTAGCAGTTCAGTAAAAAGTTTGATATCACTCGAATCGCATGGTACTTTTGCTAGCAATTGATCCATCTTTTTTTGATAGAGCAATCGCTCATCATCGCTGGAGGCATTCGAATCATATCCATGCTGTAGACTGTATAAATATTTGTCGCGATCAACATCGGTCCAAATGTAGTCATCTGTTAAGCAACGACTAATTAGTGCTTCGATACCTGAAATACTTTTTCTAAGATTTGCATTCGTGATGGATTGATCTCTTAGCTCGATCGCTGCATCCATTTTCTTTTTGACATAACGCTTGAGCTCAGAACTAACCCTTAGGTAACCAAAAAATAAACGTTTAGCCTCATCGGAGAAGATTTTAGCCTGTATTTCATCTTGAGTGAGCCCCTGGCTTTTGAGTCGATTGATCCACCCTGCCTTGATTGAATTCAGGTCTTGGCTGAGTCCGGTAAAATGGTTGCGCTGATCTTTTAGCAGATCAACGTATTCGAGTCCTGATAGTCGGTACTGTTGCAAGCTCTTCTTGTAGAGAGGAGCAAAACCTGCCCCTTCCTTTATCAGAAAAACAGTGATCAGTGCTAATAAAAAAATCGATAAAATCGCGCTACTACCAAAAAATGCTTTGATCAGACTGTCCGCATCATTGCCGAGCAACAAGTTGCGGCGCTGGCTGAAGGCTGGGAACTTATTTTGTTTATGGGATCGCTTGGAGCTCATTGATCATATCAAGTAGGGCATTATTTCTGGAATGCGAGCTATAATTTCCGTAATAAATGACGATTTAAACGAAACTTATTATGAAAAAATGGCGACGAATATTTCGCAAATATAAACAAAAGAAAGGGGTCATTGCTAATAAAACAATGACCCCTAATTGCTAAATTAATTTTCGTAAAAACTAAAGTGGCAAGAAGTCTACGCGCTTAACAATCGCTTGACCTTGCTTGCCCAATGAGAAGTCAACGAAATCTTGTGCCAGTGGTGAAAGCTTCTTGTTTCCGTTTACAAGGTAGTACAGCGGACGAGCAAGTGGGTACGCTCCAGAAACCGGTGCCTTGCCATTGATTTTTAGCACTTTGACGCCCGGTGTTTTGACGTATGCTAGTCCAACATACCCAATGGCATACTTGTTATTGGCAACTTCAGCGGCAATTTGCTCATTACCAGCCATTTTTTGTGTGTCGCTGCCGTAGTCACGAGAGCTCATAGCAAGTTTTTGAAATACTGCATAGGTGCCTGAAGAAGTGTTACGGGTATAAGCAGAGATCTCACCAGTTGTGGCTGAGATACCAGACCAATCAGTGACATCACCAGAAAAAATCATCTCGACTTGCTCAAGTGTAAGGTTGTTAAGAGGAGACAACTCGTTGACGATGACGGCAATCGCATCCTTTGCAACGGTGATCGTCTTCATGTCGATGCCATTTGATTTGGCTTTAGCAATTTCTTTTGCTTTGGGATCGCGAGAAGACATCCCAATGTCAGATGTACCATCGATGATGGAGGCAACTCCAGTCGAAGATCCTTCCGCAGCAATTTCGAAAGAAACTGACTTACCTTGCTTCTTGAGTTTTGCCTTAAATGCCTCAGCAATCTGAGGAACCATTTTAGCTCCGAGTGTGTCCGAGCCCTTGATGACTAAAGTGTCATTGGCATTTAGCAATGTTGCAGCAGCAAGTGCTGTTGTTGCAGAAAGCGTGCGAATAATTTGTTTTGTTTTCACTTCTATTAGTTAGTTGTCTGCTAAGTGTACACAAATAGTGTGTACCTAGTACTTTATATCTAAGCAGTGTGACGTGATGATGTCCGTATTGTTACAATTTGGTGAATTGCGGCTATTTATCTCAAGGGAGCGAAATTTTAGTGGTTCAAGACAAACTTTCAATCAGACATGGTATCATTAGTGTTTAAAGTGACGTTTCCCGGTAAAGACCATGGCGAGATTGCGCGCGTCAGCCGCAGCAATTACTTCTTCGTCTCGGACCGAGCCGCCGGGTTGAATGGCGGCCACTGCACCCGCATCGGCAGCGGCGATCAGGCCGTCGGCAAAAGGGAAAAAAGCGTCGGAACAGACGACGGAACCGGCTAATGAAAGTCCTGCATCCTGTGCCTTCCATACGGCAATCTTAGAGCTGTCGACACGCGACATTTGGCCGGCGCCGATGCCTAAGGTTCGCTCACAATCGGCGTAGACGATGGCATTCGACTTTACATGCTTGACGACGTTCCACCCAAACTGGAGTGCGCGCATTTCACTTTCACTTGGTTTCCGTTTGGACACCACTTCCCAGGCTTGCGTGCGACCGGAGAGGGTGTCGCGATCTTGGACTAATAGGCCCCCGACGACGGAACGGATCTCTTTTAGGGAATCCGCAGGCAAGGAGTCCTTGCTGATCATCAGGCGCAGGTTTTTCTTTTTTGCCAAAATGGATAAGGCTTCTGGTGTGAATGCGGGTGCGATGATGACTTCGCAGAAGATTTTAGAAATAATGGTCGCGAGCGTTTGGTCGAGGCTTTGGTTCACCACTATGATGCCACCGAAGGGGGCTTGTTTGTCGGTTGCGTAGGCTTGCTCCCAAGCTTCGACTAAGGTATCTGCGCTGGCAACACCACAGGGATTGGTGTGTTTTAGGATGGCGACCGTCGGTTTTTGGAACTCACCGATCAGGTAGGTTGCAGCCGTGATGTCGATAATGTTATTAAAGCTGAGCTCTTTGCCTTGCAGTTGCTGGAAGCAGTCAAAGAAATTGCCGTACAGTGCTGCTTGTTGGTGAGGGTTTTCACCGTAGCGGAGTGCTTTTGCTTGGGGGAAATTGAGCTCAATTTGTTTCGGAAAGCCGGAGATGGCGGCTAAATCAGGCTCCTCGCTGACTTGTTTTTCCAAATAATCAGCAATGGCACGATCGTATGCAGCGGTGCGTTGGAAGACTTTTAGGGCCAATTGTTTTCTGAGTGAGGGGAGTTGTTCGGGGGCATCTAAGGCGGCCAAAACGGCAGCATAATCTTGTGCATCGACAACGACACTGACCGAAGCATGATTTTTGGCGGCGCTTCGCAGCATGGAGGGCCCTCCAATATCAATATTCTCGATGGCCAATTCGAAGGCCACGCCTGGTTTGGATACGGTCTGCTCAAATGGGTACAGATTAACCACGACTAGATCAATGAGATCGATGTTGTGAGCTTCGGCAGCTGCCAAGTGCTCAGGTTGATCGCGACGCGCGAGAAGGCCACCGTGAATCTTTGGATGCAAGGTTTTTACGCGTCCCTCCATCATTTCTGGAAATTGTGTGTAGTCACTAACTTCTGTGACAGGGATGGCTGCTTTTTCTAGCGCTTTAGCGGTGCCACCCGTCGACAAAATGCGGTAGCCATGCTGTTCGACCAGTGCTTGAGCGAATGGTATCAGGTCAGTTTTATCGCTGACAGAGATGAGGGCGGTTTTTTGCATAATAAAATTATGTTTGTTTGTTGCGCTTAATAGGCGCGGCCAGTTTTTTGTTCGTAGTAATTGATATAAGCGCGATTGAGCGTGGCGTAACCGCCTGCAGTTGGGTACTGGCCGGTAAAGTACCAGTCGCCATTGTGTACCGGGATCGCCTGACGCATTTTTTCCACAGTTAAGAAAATGATTTCCAATTCGCCCTGCCAGCTAATCTTACTGGGGTAGACGAGCTCAGCAATTTTACGTGCAATCTGTTGTTCTGAAAAGGCGTCGTAAATCCGCTTGACATGGTTGACCATCTCGCTGGCAGGAAGGTGCTGCTGAGCGATGCAATCTTCATAAACCGATTTAAGTCGATGAGAGTGATCACTCTCATTGGTTAGGGCAATCGCTGCCTTAAATGCGATGAATTTCCCCAATTCAGACATGTCTATTCCGTAGCAGTCCGGGTAGCGAATTTGCGGAGCCGTTGAAGCGATCACAATTTTTTTGGGCTGTGTGCGGCTAAGGATTTTTAGGATCGATTCTTTTAGGGTCGTGCCGCGCACAATCGAGTCATCGATACACACGAGGCAATCTTTGGCTTCGACCAAGCCATAAGTGATGTCGTAGACGTGGGATACCAGTTTGGCGCGGCCTTGCTCCTGGGATATGAAGGTGCGTAGCTTGACGTCCTTGTGCGCGATCTTTTCACCTCGTGGCCAGTTGGACATGATCAGTTGATCGAGCAGTTCAGCATCTAATTTTCCTTCTGCTTGGGCACAGAGGATGGCTTGCTTGACCTCTTCTCGCCTATGAATCCTCATGGCTCGCAATAGCCCGAAGTAGGCAATTTCTGCGGTGTTTGGAATAAAGCTAAACACACTGTCTGCAAAATTGTCGTCGATAGCCTGGACTACCTGCTCTTTAAGAGCACCTCCCAGCGCCTGCCGTTCTTTGTAGATGTCGGCGTCATTTCCACGCGAAAAATAGATTCGCTCGAAAGAGCAGGGAGTGTAGGGCTGCGAATCCGTAAAGCGGTCGTTATAAATAAGACCGTTGTTTTTTATCACAGTGGCGGTGCCGGGTTCTAGTTCTTGGACGGCTTCAATGGGTTGATTAAAAATCGTCATCAGAGCCACGCGCTCAGAGGCGAAGGCAATAACTTCATCATTTTGGAAGTAGAAACAGGGGCGTATTCCATTAGGATCCCGCATAACAAAGCAGTCCCCATTGCCTATTAAACCTGCAATCGTGTAGCCACCATCCCAATTGGAAGTAGCTTTCCGTAAAATTCGGATCGGATCGAGTTCGTCGCTGATGATCTTTGGGATACTAGTACCCTCAACTGCACAGTCACGCATTTTATGATAGATCGCATCGTGCGCTTCATCGAGGTGAAAGCCAATTTCTTCAAGCACGGCTTGGGTGTCGGTTCCAAAAATTGGGTGCTGCCCCCGATCTATTAAATTTTGATTGAGCTCCTTTTCGTTGGTAATGGTAAAGTTGCCTGCCAGCATCAAGTTCTTAGTAGGCCAATTAGATTGGCGCACAAAAGGGTGGCAATTTTTATTGGAGTTGCCCCCAGAAGTACCATATCGGAGATGGCCCAATAAAAGCTCTCCACCGAATTCAAAATTGTCTTTAACGGATTCTGAAATATGGGGATCAATCACACCATTGCGCACAGCCTTGTTGTAAACTTTTAATTGTTCACGAAAGATGCGGGCCATGGGGTTGCTTTTGATCGAACGATCGCGGGCCATATAGGGCTTTCCCGGAGCAACTCCTAGTTTGACGCAACCAATTCCGGCACCATCTTGCCCGCGATTGTGTTGCTTTTCCATCAACAAAAATAGTTGATTGAAGCCATAGAGCGCTGAGCCATATTTCTCTTGGTAGTAAGAGAGTGGTTTTAATAGGCGGATCATGGCGATCCCACATTCATGCTTTAAAAAGTCGCTCATAAATTAATCTGCCAGAATAAATGCCTGATTCGAAGTTTGGCGATATTAAGTTGAGATTTTTTGTAGATTTCGATGGTGTGACACGATGCGGCTTGTAATACGCTCTCATTTTGCTGAGCCTTATCTTGTTTGGTTTTTCCAGAGATGCTTCAATTTTTGAGAATGTACAGAGTGATTGAGATGCTTGCTTTTTGTGTAAAAGTCTTAAGCTGCATTCTTAGTGAAGTCACATAAGTCCCCCATTTATCTGTCAGAGCGCAAATTGCTACAAGCGGTCTCTATCCGTTTAAAACCATATCGGTTGCGATTGATCAGCGCATTGCTTTTGTTGTTTATTTCGGTGCCCTTGATCAACTTCCATCCGATGGTGTGGGGTTTTGTTGCCGATGCTTTATTGGAGCAAACTTTGACCGCACAGACTTTAAGTTTCTGGCTTATCTTAATGGTTGGGGCTTATATAGTGGGGCTGGTGACATCGGGTTTACATAGCTATTTGTTAGAAAAAACCGGGCAGGCTTTTGTGCGCGACATCCGAGTGGAGCTTTTTAAAAAATTTGAGCAGCAATCGATTCCGTATCATCGTGATCACAGTACAGGGGAGTTGGTCACGCGGATGACGAGTGATGTCGACGCAATGGAGCAGTCGGTTTTGCAGGGCTTGACGGCCTTGTTGGAAGAACTAATGACTTTTATTTTTGTCGCTGGAGTCGTTGTTTGGATCAGTCCACTGGTTGGCATGGCCTCAATTCTGCCCTTAGCGTTAGCCTTTATTTTTATTAAAAAGTACAATCTTAGGGTCAAAGTTGTCTACCAAGGAATTCGGACTCAACTCGGGCAAGTGGGGTCCTTTGTACAAGACCGACTGGCCGGTGTTTTTGTCAGTCAGTCTTACGGGCGTGAGGCTGATGAGGTCACTCATTTTGAAAAAAACGCCGAGCGGTTTTATCAAGCCAGTGTTCAGGCGAGTCGCCTGAGAAATACATTTTTCCCGATGGTTTCCTTGCTGGGCTTTATCAATAACGGCATCATGTTGGGCCTTGGTGGCTGGTTGATTTTAAATGAGAGTCCCTATTTTAGCTTGGGAGCCCTATTGGCCTATCGTGGCTTTTGGTGGCGCTTACAGAGTCCCATTCGGACGATTGCGCAAACCAGTGATATTGTACAGCGAGCGCGTGCAGCGGCGAGTCGAATTGTCGAGTTATTAGAGGCGCCCATAAAGATTGTGGATGCGCCTGATGCGGTGGATGTGCAAGCGGGTGGCGGGAAGATAGAATTCAAGGACGTTCATTTTGCCTATGATCCTTCCAAGCCTATATTGAGAGGCATGGAATGCAAAATTGCAGCAGGTGAGTTTGTGGCCATCGCAGGCAGTAGTGGCGCAGGTAAAAGTACACTCTTAAATTTGATTCCGCGTTTTTATGAAGTCGATCAAGGGGAGATTCGTCTTGATGACATGGAGATTGGGGAATTTCGCTTAGCTAGTTTACGGGGGCAGATTGCCTACGTCGGGCAAGAACACTACCTTTTTGATACCACCATTCGGGAAAATTTGTTATATGCGGCTCCGCATGCGAGTGAGGAGCAATTGTTGCGAGCAGCTAGTCAGGCCAATGCGCATGCTTTCATCCAATCGCTGCCACAGGGATATGAGACTCGTGTCGGTCAAAACGGTGTAAAGTTATCCGGTGGGCAGCGTCAGCGATTGAGTCTAGCACGGGCTTTTTTGATGCCCGCAAACATCCTTTTGCTGGATGAACCAACAGCTTCGGTCGAGCCAGAAAGTGAAGCGCTCATTCACCAAGCCCTATTGGAGCGGACACATCGGCAGGGCGGGACGACTGTGTTGGTTACGCATCGAGTGGATCTACTGGAGCAAGCGCCTCGTATACTTTTCATGGATGCTGGACGCGTGGCTGGCGATGGTACGCACACATCTTTATTGCAATCTTGTCTTGCCTATCAGCAGGCTTATCATCTTTGGCGTAATGAAGCGATGCTCGCATAGTACTGCGAAATCATTACTTAAGGGCACCTCTGGAAACCTCCCATGTGCCGAGATTGCCGATTTG
>TARA_B110000008_G_scaffold272473_1_pt1 | contig 13443 bp, 12 predicted proteins | sample TARA_B110000008 | Tara Oceans TARA_B110000008 (sample SAMEA4396496) | marine metagenome | biome: Westerlies Biome; feature: [DCM] deep chlorophyll maximum layer (ENVO:01000326); material: water (ENVO:00002006), including particulate matter (ENVO:01000060) such as... | depth 40 m
TCTAATGCACACTTCGTTACTCTAAGCGGATATGTTCAAGCAGCAGATGATGAGTGGGAGGTTCATAGAGGGTATATTACAGGGCTAAGAGAATCAGAAGGGTTTAGTTTTCCGACAAGCAATGCTAACTTTGCTTCTAAGGCACACGAAGACGTTAAATTCTTTTCTCCTTTGTTTGCAATGAATTACAACGATGCAGCAGGAAAGTCTTTTATAGATTACATTGTAGTTAGAGAATATGAAAGCGACTTGCCAAATACTCAAGGATGGTATAGCACACTTAACAGGCATTATTACGTTCCTGTAAACATTAAAGATTCTAGCACAACGACTAATGATAGTGAGAATCAATCTACTATGACTATAAGTTACGTTGAAAGTAAAAACAAGAAAACAATACAGTAATGGCTGAAATAAGACTAGAGTTAAGAGATGATGCTAATGGAATATTAGGTAATGTTGATATTACTTCAAGTGATAACTTTCCTTTGTCTTTGACTTATCAAAATTTTGATATAAGAAACTTTAACTCTAGGGGTGGTAGTTTCAGTAAGACATTTAAGATTCCTGCCACAAAGAACAACAACGTATTGTTTAATCATATATCCAAAGACGGTAACATTGACAGCAAAAATGTTAGAGCAGATATACCTGCTACAATATACGCAGACAATGTTCCTGTAATAAGAGGTACTTTAAAATTAACAAAAGTTTTAAAACAAACGGAAGCGTTAGAGTATGAATGTAACTTCTTAGGCGACAATATGGATTGGGCATCTAGGATAAAAAACTTAGAGTTAAAAGAACTTACTTTTGCAAAGTCTGATGGCTCTGATTATATTTACGCTGACGTTCAAGGTATTATCGGAAACAACAGGGATAACAACCAACAGGATAGTAACTCAGACAAACTACTATACCCTTTAGCTTCTTACGGAGAAGGTGTTAGTTCAAGAAACCAAGTCTTTGATGGAGATTTAGCACCTGCAATGTATTTAAAAAACATTTGGGATAAGATATTTTCAACACAAGGATATACTGTTGAGAGTGAATTTTGCAATAGCGTATTTTTTAAATCACTTGTAGTTCCTTTTAACTTTGAAAAACAATCAGAGCAAGTAAACTTTAAATACGGAAAGATTAAAAAGTCTAGCACTTATGTTCAAATAACTCAATTTACTGAAGGCGACAGCACAAATACTACCATATTTGCACATATAGGACACGGTGCTATTGAGGTTGAAAAAGGTAGTAATAATGCGGGAGTATTGACTGCCGACACAACCGTAACAGCAAGATATCCTTTTAATGGTGCTACAATTATTGATGATGCAAACGTACCTTCTTCAGGAGATACGGGAAACGTACAAGAAGGAAGCAATACTAACGGTAACTTATCGGGTAGTTCATTAATAGTAAAATCAAACGCAGGTAATCACACAATAGATTTTAATATAGATTTTAGATGTTTTGGAGAAGCAAACTCATTAGCTAAAATTGAATATAGGCTTATTGGAGAGCTTTGGAGGTTTGATGACGATAAAGATACCAATTTACCCAATGTAGATGGTTTTTATAAAGCTGTTAAAGATACTGAAGCGGGTACTAATACAAATCCAAACATAGAAAGAGTTTGGACTAGCGGAAATGTAGATTTCCAAGAAAATACAGATTACGATAGAACGCACAACTTTTCAGATAGTGTTGAAGTATTCGGAGATTCTGAAGATAAATATATATTTACTGTTGCGGTTAGAGTGCTTGACTTCAACAATACTCCTGTTAGCGATAGCTCTAACTTATCTTTTGGTTGGAAAGGAGGAACGCTTGAAATAACAGGTAATTCAGAAATACAAACAGGAGAAGAATTAACAGATTTACAATTCTTTTTACCAAGAGGAAAACAATCAGATTTTATATCAGGAGTTGCTCAAATGTTTAATCTTCAGTTTCAAACAGATGTTGCATCAAAAACTGTAAAGGTTGAACCTTACGATTATTTTTACGAGGATTTTTCTTACGCTATTGATTGGACTGACAAGATAGATTACTCAAGGTCAATTCAAGATGAGTTTATACACGATATAAAATCTGAGCTTAAATTTCAATACAAAGATGCTTCAGGAGATGGTTTTATAGAAAGATACAATAAAAAGAATGATGTTGATTGGGGTGCTTACAGGGAGTTAGATAATCAAGGATTGTTTTCAGATGGAGAATATGTTGTAGAAAACAAATACTTTTCTCCTACCTTTAATTGGTACGAATCAGACTACATAGACCAACCTGCTTCTCACGAACTATCAAGACGACCATTTATACCTATTTATCATTCGGAGGTAAGCAACTTGGATGCTCCTGCAAACGTAGAAAGAGCTGATAAAAATTTTAACATAGGTGCTAGGGTATTAATAACACTTCCTGTTTCGTCAGGAGCAAGACAGTATTTAAGTTCGCAAACGGGAAAAGTAACGGGATATTCTAGGAGTTCTACTAATGAGGTTGTTACTTCAGACATATTTCAAAAAGACTTTGTTAGAGCAAATTTCTTTCATTTAGATAATGCTAGAAATGATACTGACGAATCTGATTCTTTTGGAAACTTTATGCAGTTAAGTATTGGAACTTACAACGGAAACCTTATAGAGATAGACCCTAACTTATCTTTTAACAATATTGTTTTTGACAACGTAAACTCAAGCACAGGAGAATATGATATGAAGGGATTGTATTATCATTTTTATTCTAAGATGGTTGAGCAGCTAAAGCAAAAACCAAGAATAAAGAATATTTATTTAAAATTAGACAAAACAGATATTGCAATTTTAGATTTTAAAAAACTTGTTTATTTAGATGGACTTTATTATAGAATAAATAAGGTAATTGATTTTAAACCACACCTTAAAGAAAGTACAAAGGTAGAGTTGGTAGAATATTTTGATTTAGGTGTTAGCGACAACACAGGACAAGTAATGAACATAACAGATAGATTAAACTTATAATGGCAAAAATATACAGCATAGACGAAAACAAGTTGTTATCTAACAAGGTTTATTGCACTATTGACGGTGTTAAAACTCCTGTTGTTTATAGGTTTTCGGAAAACAATTATTCTAGTGGAGAAGAATACTCTTACTTAAATGATTTATATGTTACAAACGAAAGAAGAATTGCATCTCAAATTGGCTCAAAACAAAAGTTAAATTTAAGAAAAACATTCTCGGAATCAGTAACAACAACTACAACAACCGCACAGGGAACAACTACTACTACTGCAACAACAAATATACTTCCTGTTTGTGTTTTTGATTTCTTTGCAAAGGTTTATGATACTAGCGGTGGTATAACACAATGGAAAAGTTCTTTTGGAACACCAACGCTAAGTCAAACAACCTCAGCAAACAGACCATCTTTGGGGATTGAAGCTAAAGGTGTAAACGGATTTACTCCTATATACTTTAATACATATCAATCAGACTTTATGTCTTTGGATTCTGCTATTACAGTAACAGGAGATTTTACAATGTTCTTTTATATAGAACCAACAGGAACTCCTGCAAACAAATACTTTAGATTGTTAGGCAAGAGTGATGATAATAATATGTTCTTATCAATAGGAGAGCGTTCAGAAAAGTCTTATGTAATAAGTTTTGACGGTTCTACATCTAGCGAAATAAACGCTAATGGGGAATATTGGTCGCCTAGCAGCAAAAAACTACTTATAACTATACAAAGAAGTGGCACTACATTATATGTAAGAGAAAATGGAACGCAAATAACTAGCGGTGCTGTTTCTGCAAATAACTTTGTATTCGACCAAGTAGGAAAATTAGGAAACAATACTGACTTTTTCTTTAATGGTTCTATATATCACTTGTCTGTTTTTGATGGGTATTTAAACACTAACCTAGAAGATATTGAAAATTCAATAATAAAATCTATTGATAAAGCTAAAGGTATATAATGAAGAACCTACAAAAAGTATTTAAAGAAATAGGAAAGAAGCTAGTTTTTGAGTTTAAAAGAGAATTAGAGCAACAAGGACACAGGGCTTCTAAGTCAGGTAGCATAATAGATGGAATAGCATTTAAAAGCTCTGTAATGGGCTTAGATGTATTTACAGACAAAGATTATATCCACGCACTTAACGAAGGTCAGAAATCACATTCTCCTAATCTGCAAAACATATTAGATTGGATAGAAGATAGAAAAGATACAATTCCATATTCTAGTGAGCAAGAGAAACACGAAATAGCTTATGCTATTATAAGACGAATAAAGCTAGAGGGTACTCCTACTAAGGGTGCTTTTAAATACACCGATAACGGAAGAAGAACAGGATTTATTGAGCAAGTTATAAATACAAACAGAACACAAATTACAAAAGATATTCAGGCTGCTGTCGGAAAAGATATAAATATATTATTTACTAAACTACCAAAACAAATATAATGGCAAAGAACACCACTATACATAGAATACAGATTGAAGGAACTAGCGACTTAATTAAGCTAAGAAAAGAGTTAGACGGCTATCAACAATCTTTAAAAAAGGTAAAGAAAGAAACCAAAGATGGTATGACTAGCGGACAAGCTAAGAAGTATCAAGAACTTTCTAGCTCTATAAAAGCTACTCGTAAGGAGTTAAATCAAACAGAAAAGTCTTTAAAAGGAATGAATACCTCTAGTAAAAAAGGTATTGGTTTTATAGGTAAGATGGCAGGTGCTTTTACTGTTGCAACTTTGGCAGCAGGTGCTTTTCAAAAAATTTCAAGAGCGGTAAGTCAAGCTATTGTGGGAGGTGTTGAAACTTTTAAAAAGTATGAATTTGCTATGTCTAAGGTAAAGGCAATTTCAGGTGCTACTGAAGCTGAATTTAAGGCTTTAGATAAGTCTGCTCAGGATTTGGGTCGAACCACATTTTTTACCGCAGAAGAAGTGGCAAACCTGCAAATAAATTTTTCCAAGCTAGGTTTCACAGCAACAGAAACGCTTAATGCACAAGAAGCTGCTCTTAATACTGCTATCGCAACAGGAGAAGATTTAGCAAGAACAGCAACGGTAATTGGTTCTACACTTAGGGGTTTTGGTCTTGATGCTAGTGAAGCAGGTAGAGTTTCAGATGTTATGGCTGCATCTTTTACGAGTTCGGCATTAACTCTTGAAAAGTTCCAAACAGCAATGACAAAGATTGCACCTGTTGCAAAGCTAATAGGATTCTCTTTAGAAAAAACAACTTCTGTTTTAGGTATTCTTACAGATGCAGGTATTGAAGCATCTATTGCAGGTACATCACTTCGTAATATATTTTTGAAAATGTCAAATCCTGCTTCTGATTTATCTAAATCACTTGGTAGAACGGTTGGTTCAAGCGAAGAATTAGTAGAAGCATTAGAAGATTTGAATAAAAGAGGTGTAGATGCGGAAAACATACAAGGCTTAGTTAATGTTAGACAGGTTGCTGCTTTTGGAATTATGTTGAATAATGTAGAAGCAATCAAAAGACAAACAGAAGCGTATGAAAATAGTTCAGGTGCAGCAAAAGATATGGCTGACATTGTGGGCGACAACCTTGAAGGTGCAATGCTTAGGTTTAAGTCTGCAATGCAAGGATTGGCTATTGTTTTAACAGAAAAAATTGCACCTTCTATTACTGCGGTAGTTGAAGGTTTTACCAACTTTGTTTCTCTTATTACACAAGCGGCAGACACTAAACTTAGCGAAGAATTAGAACAAGATAGAATTGCTTTAATTGGTTACGAAGCAAGATTGAGTGATGCAAATTTAAGTCAAGCTGATAGAGTAAAACTAATAAAAGAGTTAAAATCACAATATCCTAAGTATTTAGAAAACATAGATGCAGAAAAAGTAAGTAATGACGAATTAAAAAAATCATTACGAGGGGTTAATGATATGCTTGTTAATAAAATACTCTTACAACAAGAAGACGAAAAGATACTAGAAGCGGCTCAAGATGAAGCTGATGCTATAAGTAAGAAAAGGGAGAAGGCTAAAGATTTAGAAGAAGATATTGCAAGGCTATCAAACGAATACAATTTATCCTTAAAAGAAGGTCTTACCCTTCAGGAACAAGCTGATGACTTAGCAGAAAGAATAAAACAAAAAAGACGAGATGATAATATAGGAGGTAGAGATGAAGAAGTAGAATTTATGCTTTTGAATATGCGACAACTAAATATTGCTGAACAAGAAATGCTTGAGTTGGCAAATGAAACTAGCTTGCTTCAAGAACAAAAATTATCATTAATGAAGGAGTTAAACATTGAGTTAGACAAGCAGGATGATACCACAACTACTACTAACACTCCTACGGGGGGAAGCCCTGTCAATACAGGTAAAATTATAGAAGATGCAACTCTTTTGAAAGATACAGAATTAGCTATTCTTAATGAAAGACAAAACATTCTTCAACAATTTATTGACGGAGAAATAGAAACAAAAGCTGAACTAAACCAACTTTTGAAAGAAATGGAGATAGAACGGCTGCAATTTGTTATAGATAATAATTTAGCAGCAGGGGATGAACTTATGACGATAGAGCAAAGACTTGCAGATATAAAGGTAAAAAATAGAAAAGATGAGCTTGATGCTGCTGACAAGTTAAAAGAAAAGGAAGTTGACCGTATAGACCAAATGAAGCAAACGGGAGAGCTTTTAATGAAGATAGGAGAAGCTGAAGGAGAGAATAGTAAAGCAAAACTTATTGGAATAAAAATTAGTCAAGCTGCTGCTGTTGCTTCAGGTATTAAGGGATTAATGGAATCAAGTGAAGGAATTGCCGCACAAGCAAAACTTCCTTTTCCTTCAAACCTTATTGCTATGGCTGCAACTGCCGCACAGGTTGCTTCTGTTATTTCAAATATAAAAGGACTTATGGGAGATTCTGATAAGTTTGAACAAGGTGGTCTTACAAACGGAGGAATGTTTAAAGGTGCTTCACACGCTAACGGTGGTGTTAAGTTTGCGGTAGGCGGAAGAATACACGAAGCAGAAGGTGGAGAAGCTATTATAAACAAGCGTTCTACTGCAATGTTTAAACCAATGCTATCCGCTATGAATCAAGCAGGAGGTGGTGTTAAATTCGCTAACGGTGGCTTTTTATCAACAGGAGAGAAGTTTGCAATGGGTGGAGAAGTAGCTGACGTACAACAAATGATTAGCGGTGCAGGTGGCTCTACGCAAGTAGTAATGGTAGAGAGTGATGTAACAAGAACTCAAGGTAGAGTGAGTAACATTGAAAGTCAAGCTACTTTTTAGTATATTTGCATTATGGCTATTAGACAAAACAAAGAGGAAGTAGTTTTAGAGTTCATTGACAATATATACAATGAGGTTAGAGCTAAGTTTTCGGAAGATGCAGGAATAAAGAATGTTTTATATCATTTGATAGAAAGCGGACTTGTTGACCCTAAGCAACTAAGGGATTATATGGTTATAAAAGACTACAAGAAGATTATAGAGAAAAACGTAGGGCATAAGACCTATACCTTTATGGATTTATCTATTAAGTATGATATTTCTGACAGAACAGCTCAAACAATAGTTTATCGAGGAAAAGATAAATTTAAAAGCGAAAACAACATAAGGTAAGGGTTTTACAGATTTTTTCGCAAAGTCTATAATAACTATATATATATTTGCAACTATGAACAAATGGTACTCAATAGAAAACAAAGCAGATGGTAGTCCTGTCGAAATCTCAATATACGATGAGATTGGCGATTACGGAACTTCTGCTAAGAACTTTATAGAAGAAGTAAAGAGTGTTAGCGAAAGAGATATTACACTAAGAATCAACTCTGTTGGTGGTAGTGTATTTGATGGTCTTGCTATTTACAATACTTTACGTTCTCACAGAGGTTATGTAAACATTAAGATTGAAGGCTTGGCAGCATCAATTTCTACCGTTATTGCAATGGCAGGAGATAATATTGAAATGTCTGAGAACGGATTTTTTATGATACACAACCCATTCGGACAATCGGCAGGGGAAGCAACTGATATGCGTAAGACTGCTGATTTACTTGACAAGATTAAAAGTGAAATTATCGAGATTTATTTAAAGAAAACAAACCTTTCGGCTGAAGTTCTTTCTGAATTGATGGATAAAGAAACTTGGCTATCTAGTCAGGAAGCTGTTGAATTTGGCTTTGTTAATGATATAACAGAACCAATGAAAGTAGCTGCATCGTTTGACCTTTCTAAATTTACTAACGTAAACGAAAAAGAGGTTAACGATAAACTAGGACTAATTAATAATAAAAAATCATTTAAAATGACTGAAGAATTAAAAACTTGGTTTAATGGTGTTAAAGAAGAAATCTTAAACGCTGTTAACGGAGAGAATGTTTCATCTCCTGCTCAAGAAGTTTCTGTTCTTTTTTCTGACAACGAAGAAGTGTTAAACAAGTTTTCTGAACTTGAAGACAATGCAACATCTTTGAGAGAAGAAAAAGAAGAACTAGAAGGTCTTGTTTCTGAAAAAGAAGGCTCAATAGCTGACTTGACGAACAAGGTTTCTGAATTAGAAGCTAAACTAGCAAAAAGCGAAGCAACTGAAACGGTTGTAGAAGCAGATAGCGACCCTGTTATTGTTACTGAAGAAGTAGTAGTAAACGAGTGGGATAGCTTTGCTAAATCAATTTTAAAATAATATAAACTAACTAAATTTAAGTATTATGGCATTTCCAAATACAAACAACTTACCTGCGTTTACGCAGATGGATGCTAACCAAAGCATTATTTCTCCTTTGTTCTTAGGACAAGACTATATGGAGTATATGAATGTTCTTCCTGATATTAAGGGAGTAACAAAAGTTGACCACTTAGGGTCATTATCAAAAATTACTAAGGCTTTTACAGCAGGTGCTTTCGCAGGCGAAACTACGGGTACTTTCTCAGGTGTTACTATTACTCCTGCAAGAGTTGAAGCTGAAATTGAATTTTACTCTAACTCTCTATTCGGGAAAGTAAAAGCTCAATTAATGAAAGGAAACTTTGAGTTCGATAACATTGACGGTACTGCTGTTAAGAATGTACTTATCGACTTAATCGCACAAGGAATCAAGGCTGACTTTAACAGACAGTTATTCTTAGGCGATGCTGCTCTTGTTGAGGGTAACGGTGGAGATTACGCAGACTACAACTCTTACGATGGTATATTCCAAGTATGTAAAGATACTTTAGCTACTGCTCAAAAATTAGACAACTCTGACGTTTCTACTGTTGCTAACGGAGAAGCTCTTAACGCTGCTGCTGATGGTGTAAACATCTTACAAGCATTGTATGATAACGCTACTCCTGAGCTATTAAGTGCAGGAAATCACGTATTCTTTGTATCAGGAGATATTTACGACAAATACTCTGAGTATTTAGAAGGTACAGGTTATGCTGCGGCAGGACACTCTGTACTTGTAAACGGTATTCCAAACTTGACTTACAGAGGTATTCCTGTAATTGCTCGTAGAGATTGGGATGTTGCTATTACTGCTGACTTTGCTATTATTGAAGGTGCTTCTGCTGCTGTTGAAACTCACAGAGCTGTTTTAACTACTCGTGATGCAATCATCGTAGGTACTGACTTTAGTGAAAGTGCAATGGAGCAATGGTATTCTCAAGACAATAAGTCTTACAGATTCCGTGTATCTTATATGTGTGGTGTAGCTTTAGCTGATGCTAAATTAGCTGTTATCTACACACCTGATGCTTTAGCATAATTAATATAAACTAAGGGGGATGAAATACTCCCCCTTATATTTTAACTTTTAAATAATAATAAAATGGCAATAGAAAATTTAAGTATCGCACATACTGACTTAGAAGTAAGAGGTGGACTGCAATACGTTGCAATAGGACTTCTATCACAGGCTTCAGGAATGGGTTTTGATAATAGTAATGTTCACACTATGTCTTATACTGCTGCTGCTGCTTTAGAGCTTTTTGACCTAAAACAAGGTACAGGTTCTTTAACAACAAGTGGCTCAAAAGAAGGTGGAACAATTTTGTTTGAACACACAGTTTCGTTCTACATCCCTAACTGTTCTTCTGCACACCTAAGAAGTTTGGAAACATTAAAAGACCAAGACTTAGTTGTTGTAGCACAACAATATAACGGAACTGCTTTTGCTTTAGGTGTTTCTCAAGCATTTGCTTTAGAGGACAGTACAAAAGGTAATGTTCAAATGAGAGCAAGACTTTCCGCTATCGAAGGTGGTACGGGTGCTGCTCTAGGAGATGAGAATGGTTTGACAGTAACTATCGTAGCTCAATCAGGAGAACTACCAAGAGTATGTTCTAACACTATTACACTTGATACTAACGCAGGTACTGCAACATTATCATAATAATTAACTAAAAAGGAATGGGTTTGGCAAGTAAATTTGTCATCCCCCTTCTTTTTATTATATTTACGCTATGTATAAATCCAAACTAAATGTAGGAACAACATTCTTTGATGGTTTTAAGGTTAGTTGGTCTAAGGCAACTCAAGAAGAACTTAAAAAAGTTCACGGGTTAGGATATACTAATTTTGTAACAAAAGAAGAAAATGTTGAATCAAAAAAATCAAAATCAAAAGCAAAAAAAGCAAAAAACGAAACCTCAGATAAAGAGTAGTTTCGGTGCTAAGTACGCTTTTGTTAATCTTTCTACTCCGCAAGTTTCTAGTGAAGTAAAAGACTTAGATAGATTAAGGGAGGATTGGATGCCTTTTGGAAAAGATAATTTATTTCCTCAATATCTTGCTGAGTTAAAAAGACAATCTTCAACTCACAGGTCTGTTCTAGCACAGAAAACAACTTTCACAACAGGTGGAGGATTTTCTACGTCAAACGAACAACTAAAGGACTTTATATCAAACGTAAACGCTAATGGAGAGAGTTTAAAGGACTGTTTTAAGAAATTGGCAGATGATTACTATACCTATGGTAATGCTTTCTTAGAAGGGGTTGTTTACGATGGTGGTGTAAATTTCTATCACAAAGACGCTTCTACTGCAAGATTGTCTAAAAATAAAAAGCACGTTTACTTCAACCCTGATTGGGCTAACTACAAGCGTAACAAAGAAAAAACACAAAGAATACCTGTTTACCCTGTTGTATCTCAAAGCAGATTTATAATACACTATAAGGATTACGAAAGTACATTTAACTTTTACGGACTTCCTGACTATGTAGCTGCTTTAGAACACATAGCAATAGATTTTGAAATAGGTAAATATAATCACACAGCATTTAAGAATGGATTTAGTCCTTCCGCTATTGTTACCGTTAATGGGGATTTTGGCGAAGCAGAAGCAGAGAAGTTTGTTGAAACAGCAAAGGACACTCTTACGGGTAGTGGGAACAACTCTAAGATACTTTTTTTAGTAAAGAATGGAGATGATGCTAACAGCACAGATGTTCAGATTATAAACAACAAAGAGGATGGAGATTTCTTAGATTTACAGAAATTAACAGACCAAAATATAATTACTGCTCATAGATGGCAACCTGCTTTGAGTGGTATTGTTTCATCGGGTAAGATGAATAATACAGGTAGTGAGATTAGAATTGCTTATGATTTAGCAATGAGTACGGTTATTAGAGATACAACAAACATTCTACTAGACCCTATTAAGAGAGTTATAAATGCAGAGGTTGGCATTGATACAGATGATTTGTCTGTTGTTTATGAACCACCTATTTCATTCTTGGCTGATATTGACCCTAAGCAAGTTCTTACTATTAACGAGCAAAGAGCAATGCTTAATAAAGATTTACCTGAGATTGAAGACGGAGAGTTATTAATTTCAGACAGACAAACAATAAGAGTAGAACGAAGTAATACAGACGACTAATATGGCAAACGTAAGACAGTACAATAATTTTGTAACAGCATCGGAAGTAATCGCAAACGCATTTACTAATCAAGCTACTGACACATCACTAATATCTGATAGCATTTTAGATATTGCTGAACTTGCACATATTAAGCCTGAGCTTGGATTAGATTTCTACGAACAATTAAAAACTCAAAATCATACGGGAGGAACGCTATCTGCTGTTAATCAGACACTTGTAACTGACTTTTTAAAACCTGCTTTATATTGGTTTGTAAGGTTTGAGGTTATGAATGAAATACAATACAACACTACATCAGCAGGTTTAGTTGTTAATGTATCTGAGTTTAGTAGTCCTGCAAATGTTGAGCAATTCAATCAGATGAAAAGCGATACTTATAGAAAGGCAAAAGTTTTTCTTGATGATATGATTGCATACATTACCCACGAAGACCAAGTAAATCAGTTTCCTTTATATGGAACAGATGGAGATAGCTCTATGCCTGACCAAGACATAGCTAGTAAGTTAAACGGAATAATATTCTATTAATGGATTTAGTAAAATACTACATAAACAGACTATTTAAAAACGCTGTAAGGAAGAATGATGACTGTCCTGACGGATATGAACACGAGATGCCTGATGGTAATTGGATGTGTGGAAGGGAACACCCTGAGCCTTACAACTTCACTCAAGAAGAAATAGACGAAACATTTAAAGAGTACAAGGCTTCTGTAAATATGAGTTACTCTGAGTTAAAGAGATGGTCTGAAACTGAGTGTAGTAAAAAGGCTAGTATAGGAAGGACAGCAATAAACAGGAATCTAACATTACTTTCTAAAAAGAAAGCTGATTGGACTTCTGCTAACGCAACCGAAGCTAGAAAAGCTATTGCATATATAGCAAGAGCAAGAAAACAAGAACAAGGCAAGAATGTGAGTAAAGACTGCCCTTACTCAAAAAATTACATTGCTTTAAAAAATTGGGCTTACGATAGAAATAAAAAATAATAAGATATGGCAAGTACAGTAACAGCACAAAATTTAGAAGTATCAATAACGGAATCTATTACGTTAGCAGGTACTAACTATAATCAAACAAAAAGTTTAGTAATACCTAGCATTAAAGAGGTTTACAAAAGAGTAGTTCGTTGTATAGACGACACAGACTGCACTATTGCAACATTTAGAACTGCAACTAACACAGCAGACAATGCTCTTGATTTAGAGAATGTTAAGTATATTCGTGTAACTAATTTAGACGATACAAACCCTATGAACTTGTCTTTGCAAATTGCAATAGCAGAAAATGCAACTGCAAATGCTTCTGCAACTCACTTGATAGGTGCAGGTCAAAGTCTTATTCTTTATACAGTTCACGATGGATTAGCTGTTAGCGATGCTAATGCAACTATTGTAACATCATTAAATGATTTAGAAAGCATTTTGGTTGACCCTTTATCGGAGAACATAGATGTAGAAATTTTTGTAGCAAGTATATAATATGGCAAGTAACGAACATAGTGCATTAGACAACACGCAACTTCACGTTCCTAAAGACTTTAGTTCAGCTTCGGCTAACACAGTATTAACAAAGAACGGAAG
>TARA_B110000008_G_scaffold71630_1_pt1 | contig 13438 bp, 10 predicted proteins | sample TARA_B110000008 | Tara Oceans TARA_B110000008 (sample SAMEA4396496) | marine metagenome | biome: Westerlies Biome; feature: [DCM] deep chlorophyll maximum layer (ENVO:01000326); material: water (ENVO:00002006), including particulate matter (ENVO:01000060) such as... | depth 40 m
ACAATTAATCCATCTGATTTAAAATAATCTAAAGACTCTGCAAGATTATATGTTTTGCCGTCAAGCTCATAAGACTCAGGAAGCTCAAAATCTTGTTTTTTAAAAACATGGGGGCTACTTGATTTTACAATAGGAATGGTTGGGAAAATTTTATTTATATTTATAAAGTTATAAGCAATCTTGTCTTCATCAAATAAATGAATGAAGTTGTAGACTCTTAATGCCTTTGGACCAAAGATCAAAGCAGCAGATACAGCAAGTATAAAAAGTCCTAATAATATTTTATAGAGCATATTTTTATAAACTACTGAAACATTGCTCGATCAAACGCTTCTAAATACTCACCCGAAATATCTTCAAGTTGTCGTTTATAGCCTTTGTGGGTAAAAATATAAAACTCTTGGTTCTCTATTCCTGCAAAAATACCTTGAGCAGCTTCTGATGGAGATATTGGATATGTATTTTGAGCATCTTCAGCAGCAACTTCTAACATTGCTGTAGGATCAACGTCAGCTACTAGTTCATTTTCATTGGGTTCATGAGGCTGAAAAGTGCTGTTTACTATATTGGTAGTGACTTCACCGGGACAAACAATGCTAACACCAACTTTTGCATTGCTCATCGCCAGCTCTGCTCTCAAAGATGTCATCAAGCCTCGAATCCCAAATTTTGATGCGGAATAAAGGCTCAACATAGGATATGCAATAAAACCTGATGTAGAGCAGGTTGCAATAATATGAGATTCTTCACCAGAGGCTTTCATTCTTGGAAGGAATGCATGAATACCATTAAAGCATCCTCCAAGATTAATGTTGATAAGCCAATCATACATCTCTCTGTTAACCTCACTGAGTGAAGCAGGCCCTAAAACACCAGCATTATTAAAAAGAAGATGACAGTTTTGGAAAGTTTCATAGGTTTGGCTTGCAAGATTTTCTACCTCATCAATACTACTAACATCTGTTACTCTTGAGATAGCTTCAATCCCACATGATTTAACCAAACTCAGAGTTTCATTCAAGCCTTTCTCATTAATATCTGCCAAAACAAGTCGCATGCCGGCTTTAGCTGCATGCTCAGCGAGACCTCTTCCAATCCCACTGCCAGCTCCAGTTATCACTGCAACCTTATTATTCAAATCTTTCATATTTTTATCCTAATCACATAGATCATAGCTGATGGTGCATATTTTTTCTTTGTTGATTATTAAAATTCTATAATAAATATTAAAGATAGTTTAAATAAGTAACTAGTAAATATGCTAAGGGGATAACCATTATCCAAAGAGTCAATGCAAGGATTAAAGGCCTGCCGCTAATTGATTTAAGTTCAAGCACCTTAAACTGTGTGCCGATACAAAATAAACCAAGCATTAAAAATATTTCACTTCCAATTTTTAAAATGCTTGTAAATTCTTCGCTTGGGAGAAATATTCTATTGAAAATAATAGCCAAGATAAAAAATAAAATAAAACGCGGAAATTTAGTTATTTCTGCATGACCATTGATTACCCAGTTTGTGATTAAAATAAGAGGGACAATCCAAATAGTTCTTCCAAGTTTTAAAGTTGCTGCAACTTCAGCTGAATCAGGGCTATAAATTAAAGCTGATCCAATAACCGAACTAGTGTCATGAATTGCTAAGGCAGACCAAGCTCCAAATTGATGATTGGTCATCTCTAAATACTCTCCAATAAGAGGAAAGAATATAATAGCGAAAGCATTCAGTAGAAATACAATACTCATAGCAACCAAGAGCTCTTGAGGTTTTGCTTTGATAATTGGAGCAATAGCTGCCATGGCTGTTCCACCACAAATAGCAGCTCCTGCAGAAAGCAAAAAAGTCATGCGACGCTGAATACCAAGGATTTTTCCAAGCATTAAGCCTATAAAAAAAGAACCAAGTACAAAAAGAGAAATCCACGGAAGATAATTTGCACTGTCATTCCAAGCATCATGCAGACTGATGGTAGCACCCATTATAACAATGCCAATTTGCAATGGGATTGTGCCAATTTGAAGAGAAATAAAAGACTTTTCAGGCTTGAGAAGCAAGGCAAAGATCATCCCAAGAAAGATAGCTGCTGCTGCATGATCGATCAATATAGCAAGCGCAAAAAATAATGAAAAAACAATATATATCATTAACAGCAACCTTGATGAAAGAAATTAAGCAGAGCTTAATCTTATATTCTTTCAAGTAAATGCAAAAGGTTTCTTTGCATGCGTTCTTGGTAATTAACTCAAAATTATCTAATTACTTTCTTTCTTAATCTAATACTTGCCGGAGTAACTTCAACCAGTTCGTCATCCTCAATAAACTCTAGTGCTTGCTCAAGGGTATGTACAATATGAGGAGTCAGAATAAGATTTTCATCGGTTCCAGCGGCGCGGATATTATTTAATTGCTTTGCTTTGGTTGGATTAACTGGCAAATCATTGTCGCGTGAGTGCAATCCAACAATTTGACCCTTATATACATCCAAACCATGACCCACAAACATCCTGCCTCTATTTTGTAAATTAAATAGACCATAGGCTAATGTTTTACCAGCGGTCATCGAATACATAACTCCATTTTGACGCTTTGCAATTTCACCTCTTTTAGCTAGGCCATAATGATCAAAAATACTGGTAAGAATTCCACTCCCGCTTGTGAGGGTTAGAAAACTAGATCTAAAACCTATCATTCCTCGAGAAGGAGCCATGAAATCTAGTTTCATCCTTCCATTTTCAGTCACTGCAATTGATTGAAGATCAGCTTTTCTATTACCCATCTCTTCCATAATGGCGCCTTGGTGCTGTTCTTCGATATCTATTACTACAATTTCAAATGGCTCATGTATTTCACCGTCAACCTCTCGCTGAATTACCTGAGGTTTTGAGACTGCTAATTCATAGTTTTCTCTTCGCATAGTTTCAATCAGCACTGAGAGATGAAGTTCACCTCGCCCAGAAACCTTAAACTTATCTGCGCTTTCGCCATCTTCAACTCTTAGAGCCACGTTATGCATAAGCTCTTGATCTAAACGATCCTTGATATTTCGTGATGTAACGTATTTTCCCTCTTTCCCGCAAAATGGAGAATCATTCACCTGAAAGACCATGCTCACTGTAGGTTCGTCAACACTTAACGGTGGCATAGGATTAATGTGATCGGGATGACAAAGAGTGTCAGAAATATTTAGTGCTTCAACTCCAGTAATACATACAATGTCGCCGGCTTTAGCCTCCTCAATTTCCACTCTCTCTAAACCATGATGGCCTAGTACTTGTAAAATTTTTGCTTTTCTTTCTTTAAGGTCTTTATTAACTACTACAATTTTTGCGTTTGGCTTAACAGAGCCACCTGTAATTCTTCCAATTCCAATAACTCCAACATAACTATTGCTGTCTAAAGCGCTTATCTGCATTCTAAAAGGAGCTTCTTCATCAACATCTGGAGCAGAGACTTTATCGACAATCATATCAAGCAATGGTGTCATGTCTGCAGCAAGACTATCAGCTTCAAGCCCTGCCCGTCCATTTAAAGCAGATGCGTAGATTACATTGAAGTCGAGCTGCTCATCTGTAGCGCCAAGATTATCAAATAACTCAAAGACTTGATCTAAAACCCAGTGAGGTCTTGCCTCAGGCCTGTCTACCTTATTGACTACAAGAATTGGCTTCAACCCTAGCTCAAATGCTTTTTGCGTAACAAAACGTGTTTGAGGCATTGGCCCGTCAACAGCATCTACAAGTAGCAATACTGAATCCACCATAGATAAAACTCGCTCAACCTCTCCACCAAAATCAGCATGGCCGGGTGTGTCAATAATATTAATACGATGATCCTTCCAGTTAATTGCAGTATTCTTTGCAAGAATTGTGATCCCTCTTTCCTTTTCCTGATCACTTGAATCCATGATTCTTTCAGTAGTCATACTTTTCCGATCAAGGGTTCCAGATTGCTGCAATAACTTGTCAACCAGGGTAGTTTTACCATGATCAACATGGGCAATAATTGCAATATTTCTTAGTGTATTTTTATTCATGATGCATTTTAATTGGTGAGGATTATACGAGAATATAAGAAAAGGCATAGCCCGATTGAGAACTAAATTAAAATATATATTTAAACGTTCATTGACCATGGGCATGTAAGTCTATACTCTGCAGTGATCTGATATGTCTCAGCTCAAAATATAAAGTTTATAATGTCATTCAAAGAACTCGGTTTATCTGATCCAGTATTAAGATCTCTTAAAGATTTAGATCATTCTGATCCCTCAGAAATTCAAACACAAGCCATACCAATAATCCTCGAGGGAAAGAATATTATGGCTGCTGCTCAGACAGGAACTGGTAAAACAGGCAGTTTTGTACTGCCTATGATTGAGTTACTTCAGGAGCAGGCAAAACCCTATAGTAAGCATGTTCATGCCCTAATCCTCACTCCAACGCGTGAGCTTGCCGCTCAAGTCAGAGAGAGTGTTTATACATATGGAAAATATACTTCTATAACATCAACAGCTATATTTGGTGGGGCAAAAATTTTTCCTCAAAAATCTAAATTAAAGAAAGGTTTGGATATCTTGGTTGCCACGCCTGGCAGATTACTTGATTTAGTGAATCAAAAAGCTGTCAAACTTAATAAAGTTCAAATACTAGTTTTGGATGAGGCTGATCACATGTTAGACATGGGATTTATTCATGATATTAAAAAAATTATTGGCATGACTCCTCCTGAGAGGCAAAATTTACTTTTTTCAGCTACTTTTTCTACAGAAATTAAAAAGCTTGCCCAGTCACTGGGATCAGATTTAATTGAGATAGCAGCTCACTCACCCAACACAACAGTAAACGCTATAAAACAAGTTGTCTATCATGTTGACAAGGATAAAAAATCTGCTCTGCTTAGTCATTTGATTGAATCAGAGCAATGGCCTCAAGCCCTAGTCTTTTCAAGAACTAAGCATGGCTCTGAAAAAATTGCTAAACAATTAAATGCTGATGGTATTCAGACTGCAACAATTCATGGGGACAAGACTCAAGGCGCTAGAACTAGAGCCTTAAGAGAATTTAAAGAAAAAGATGTTAGAGTTCTGGTAGCAACTGATGTTGCTGCTCGAGGAATTGATATTAGTAATCTTCCATTTGTGGTGAATTATGATATGCCCACATACCCAAATGACTACATCCACAGAATTGGCCGCACAGGTCGCGCAGGTCAAGAAGGAACTGCTATTTCATTCATGAGTATTGATGAGCATAAATTTCTACGAGGTATAGAGAGCTTGCTTAAAAATAAAATAGATCAAAAAATAGAAGAAGGATTCAAACCAACTGCAAAACCATCCAGTACCCCCAAATCAAGAAACTTTAGAGGAAAAAAACCTAGTTTTAGCAGGGGCAAACCAGGCAATAGAAGTAATTCAAATTTTAAAAAGCCTTCGTCAGGTGGAGCTGGAAAACCTGCAGATGCGAGAAATAAGAAAAAAGGCTCAAAAGCAAAAACTCGCTGGAAAAAAACTAAAAAACCTCAATAAAAATTAACCATGCTTTCCTGGGGTCCAGGAAATATTTTGTAGAAGTTCTTCTCCTGAAGCCTTTGCACCATCTTCTATGGAAGTACCCATGACGTCATTCCAGCGATTTAGATAGCCAAACAATGAAATCACTCCCATAATCTCTACTATATCTTCATCAGACCAATAGAATTTTAATTCCTCCTCTGTTAAAGGTTTAACATTGACTGGGACGGAGCTAGCTTCTTGAGTAAATCTCAATGCAGATTTTTCTTCTGGACTAAAACAATCATGATTTTGAAAATCCCAGACATTTAATAAGCGCAAGGACGTTGATCCATATCTCTCAGCAGCTCTTATGGTATGAGCTTGGCAATATCTGCAGCCTGCTGTATTACTGCTAACAAAAGCAATTAAACGCTTAAATTCAGAGGTTAATTTTCCATGATTCTCCATAACAGCTATATTAAGTTGCACAAAAGCTTTTGCAATCTGAGGCCTTCTTTGCATAGTAAGCACGGAGTTTGGACAAAAGCCCAAAGTTTCATTAAAGAAATCGACAAGCTCCTGAACATCAGGATCAGAAATTTTATTCAAGGGATTAATTAAGGGCATGTTAAAACTGTATCATAATTTTATTTGATGTCTTTAAGAGCTATTAAAGAATTAAAATCTTGCAACTTAATCAAATCTAACTAGAATATAGGTTCAGCACCGATTTGAACTCAGCTTGCGGGTGCTTTATAAATTCAGCTAAATAGAAGTATAAAAACCTATCTAGCAAAGCAGATGGGTTTTTTTTTGCCTGACCAAATGAAAATGGCAATGAGGTAATAATCATGGATAAGAAATTAAATAAAGGCACTATCGCCACAAGGGCTGGCGTAGAATCAGATAATCAACATGGAGCAGTAATTCCTCCTTTATACTTATCATCAAATTTTGCTTTTCAAGAATTTGGTAAAGAACAGCAATATGACTACACAAGATCAGCTAACCCTACTAGAGATATCTTAGCCTCAGCCCTAGCTGAACTTGAATATGGGGTTGGAGCAGAAATTACCAGCTCAGGGATGTCTGCAATCTCTTTAGTAGCAAATATTCTTGAATTAAATGACAGTGTGATACTTCCGCATGATTGTTATGGAGGAACTCATAGGCTCTTTTCATCCCTCGAAGCAAAAGGTGTGCTGAATATTCGTTTTATTAACCAAGGAAATAAAAAAGAATTATTCAATACTATTCATGATTTTCAACCGAATCTAATTTGGCTAGAGAGCCCCTCTAACCCGCTGCTTCAAGCTGTGGATATCAAAGCTATATGTGCTGAAGCAAAATTAATACACGCAATGGTTGCTGTTGATAACACGTTTCTTTCCCCTGCCTTTCAAAACCCCCTAAAACTAGGAGCTGATATTGTTGTCCACTCAACAACAAAATATATTAATGGGCATTCTGATGTTGTTGGCGGCGCTGTTATAACCAACAACGAAGACACTCTAACTAAGCTGAAGTTTTGGGCTAATAATCTTGGAATCACAGGTGCGCCCTTTGATAGCTATCAAACATTAAGAGGTCTTAGAACTCTGAGTCTGAGAATGAATCAACATGAAAAAAATGCTTTTGCCCTAGCAGAAGTGCTATCAAATAATAAAAAAGTAAAGATGGTGAACTATCCAGGTTTATCACATCATCCCTCATATGAAATTGCCAAAGCTCAGCAAAAAGGATTTGGGGGGATGTTAAGTTTCGAATTAGAAGGAGGATTGCCTGCTGTTAAAAAATTCTTTAAAAAAATAAAAAACTTTACCCTTGCTGAATCTCTTGGTGGCTTTGAAAGTTTAGTGTGTCATCCCTATACCATGACGCATGCACCTCTCTCGGAAAGTGAAAAGAAAGCTTCAGGAATCTCTAAAGGTTTAATTAGAATCTCTGCAGGCTTAGAGGATATAGATGATCTGGTTGATGGTATTAATATTGCTTTAGAGTAAGTGTGCTCTTTGTTAGCGATTGTCTCTATCACGTTCTTCTTTTTTTAAAAGCTCATCATCAACACAATTAAATTAATTTTTATGCTCTATCAATAGCCCTTACTACTGGTTTTAATAGGAGGTGCTTGAGGTGGTATGCCTAAGCATGATGTCATGACAGCTCCCATGTATCCCTCTATACCAAATGGCGCGGATGGTTTAGCGGCTTCGTCCTAAGGATTTATGGGTTGAAACTCACAGCTAATAATTAAAAAAGATAGTATAAAAGTACAAAAATATACTAATTTTATTTTTGAATAATTAATTTTCATCTATGTAATTTTAAGAGATATAAATACACTGACAACACATAGATTTTTAGTAACTTACGGGTCAAAAAAAACAATTCATTTATAGGTTGCATAATTGCAATTATATGTTTATTGTAATTTTAATATATCTCATAAGTATAGGTTTTTTCCTGTACCTTATGCTCAATTTGGCTGGGGGGTCTAAATTGTAAAAATGGATACTAAATATCTCTTTAAAAGGTACAATACCTACTGGGTCAAAGTAGCTGTTCCAATAAATCTTCGTAAAGAATTAGGTTTCGATTTAAGAGTTTCCTTGCATACTCATGAATTATCCGAAGCGCAAAAGTTAAGAGCTGCAGTTGTTGAAGAATTTAAAACTAAAATCCTTGCGGCAAAAAATAATCTTTCTAAAGGCTCTAAAAAGACAGAAGTTAAAACATTTATGCCGGTAACCGATGTTGCAGACCCTCAGTATTACCATAAAGTAGTCGATTGCCAATACGCCTGCCCTGCCCATACCCCAGTCCCTGAATACATCAGAAAGATTGCTCAGCAAGAGTATACAGCTGCATACATGATCAATTGGGAATCAAATGTTTTTCCAGGAATATTAGGAAGAACCTGTGATCGACCTTGTGAACCTGCCTGCAGAAGAACAAGAACACATGAAAAACCTGTTGCAATTTGCAGACTAAAACGAGTTGCTGCTGATTACAAAGATGATATTACTGATCTGTTGCCTGAGGTTCCTGAACAAAAAAATGGTAAAAAAATAGCTCTGATAGGCGGTGGACCAGCTTCACTCACTGTTGCCCGAGATTTACTTGTGATGGGATACGAATGCACACTTTTTGAGAAAGATCCTCAGGCTGGAGGTCTTATGCGAACTAACATCCCCTCATTTAGATTACCTGAGGAGGTTTTAAATTCTGAGGTTGATCTGATACTAAATATGGGTTTAGAAACTAAATTTAATTCTGAGATTACTAGTATGTCTTCTTTTCTAAAAGAAGATTTTGATGCTGTCTTTGTTGGAACTGGTGCCCCCAAAGGGAAAGATCTCATAATTGAAGGCCGGAATAAGGCAAAGAAAAATATTCATATTGGGATAGACTTTTTAACAAGTATCGCATTTGAGCATATAGATTCAATTGGTAAAAAAGTTATTGTGTTGGGAGGAGGTAATACTGCAATGGACTGCTGTCGATCCTCTTTAAGACTTGGAGCAGAAGATGTAAAAGTTATTGTAAGAAGCCCTTTTGCACAAATGAAAGCTTCTGAATGGGAAATAGAAGATGCAATGGAAGAAAATATTCCAATCCTAGAGAATCATGTCCCTAAGAAATTTCTAATTAAAGATAATAAATTGATTGGGATGGAATTTGAAAAAGTAGAAGCTGTATTTGATAAAAATGGGAAACGTTCTCTCATTCCAACGAATGATAAGCCTGTTATCCTAGAGTGTGATGATGTATTGGTGGCGATTGGTCAAGATAACTCATTTGATTGGATAGAAAAAGATATTGGTCTTGAGTTTGGTGAGTGGGATATGCCAGTTGTTGATCCTGTTACTTTTCAATCTACTCATCCAAAAATATTTTTTGGTGGTGATGCTGCTTGGGGGCCAGAAAATATTATTTGGGCTGCAGCTCATGGTCATCAAGCAGCAATTTCAATTGATAAATTTTGTCAGAAACAAAGTCTTACGGAGAGACCTAAGCCAGGCGTTAATCTCATAAGTCAAAAGATGGGTTTGCATGAATGGTCTTACGATAATGATATATCTCAAGCCAAAAGATTTCTTGTTCCCAAAACTGATCAAGAATTAGCCCTTAAAAGCTTAAAAATTGAGGTAGAAAAAGGCTTTGATGAAGAATTAGCAATGGAAGAAGCCCAAAGATGCCTAAATTGCGATGTGCAAACGGTTTTTTCTGAGAGTCTATGCATAGAATGTGATGCATGCGTAGATATTTGCCCAACTGATTGCATTAATTTTATGTTTAACGGACCTGAAGATGAAGTCAGGCAAAACTTAAGAATTCCTGCCTTAAATGTTAATCAAGATTTGCTTGTCTCTCAAATACTTCCAACCAAACGAACCATGTTTAAGGATGAGGATGTTTGCCTTCATTGTGGTCTATGCGCTGAAAGATGCCCAACAGGTGCATGGGACATGCAAACATTCTTGTATGAGGAAGCTAAAGTATACTCGTGAAAAAAATTGCATCTATCAATGAATTTGTAATTAAGTTTGCAAATGTCAATGGCTCCGGATCAGCTAGTGCAAATCAAATGTTTGCTAAAGGTATTTTTAGATCGGGGGTACCTGTTAGTCCAAAAAATATTTTTCCTTCAAACATTCAAGGACTCCCAACTTGGTTTGAAATTCGAGCCAGTGAGAAAGGATACTTGGGCAGAAAAGCTGGAATAGATTTCATGGTCGCAATGAATCCTCAATCATACAAAGAAGATGTGGCAGAGCTTAACCCCGGTGGCTATCTTTTATATGATTCCTCGTGGAAAAGGGAATTTAATCGAACTGATATTAATATTATTGAAATACCTCTCACCTCACTATGTGTAGAAGAGTTTCCTAATCCAAAACAAAGACTTTTATTTAAAAATTTAGTTTACGTTGGCGCCCTTTCTTTCTTGATGAGTATTGATAAAGATATTTTTATTACTTTGATTAATGAGCAATTTAAAGGGAAGGAAAAATTAATTGAACCTAATGTTCGAGCATTGGAAATGGGCTTTACCTATGCTGAAAATCATTTTGATAATCAATGTAGTATTAAAATTCGAGCATCAAATCTAACTGATGGGATGATTTTAACAAATGGTAATAACGCCGGGGGTTTGGGTTGTGTGTATGGTGGAGCGACAGTATGCGCATGGTATCCAATCACGCCATCAACTTCTTTAGCAGAATCCTATAAAAAATATTGCGATCAATTTAGGGTAGATAGGGTGACGGGTAAAAATAATTTTGCGTTTGTTCAGGCTGAAGATGAATTATCTGCATTAGGAATGGCCATTGGAGCAAATTGGAATGGTGCTCGCGCTTTTACAGCAACGAGTGGGCCAGGAATCTCACTAATGAATGAATTTGTAGGCTTAGCTTATTTTGCTGAAATACCTGTGGTTATTTTCAATATTCAACGAGGAGGGCCTTCTACAGGCATGCCAACGAGAACACAACAATCAGACATTCTTACTTGTGCATATGCCTCTCATGGGGATACTAAGCATGTAATGTTAATCCCATCGGATCCAAAAGAGTGTTTTGAGTTTGCTGCTCAAGCATTTGATATTGCTGATAGATTACAAACACCTATCTTTGTATTATCAGATCTTGATATTGGTATGAATGATTGGACGTGCCCTGAGTTTGTATGGGACGATGAAAAGAAATTTGATAAAGGTAAGGTGCTCTCAAAAGATGATTTAGAAAATATGGAATCCTGGGGAAGATATCTTGATATTGATGGTGACGGAATTCCTTATAGAACTTTACCAGGCACTCATCCAGACAAAGGAGCATACTTTACCCGTGGTAGCTCGCATGATGAATATGCAAAATATATAGAGGATGGAGAAATCAATGCAAGAAACCTCTCACGAATACTTAAAAAGTATCAGGGTGCCATCAAATATTTACCTAAAGCAGTATTTAAGCAAGACATAAATGCAAGCTCAGTTGGAGTCATATATTTTGGAAGTACTGAAGCATCGATGCAGGAGTCATTAGATCAATTATCTATTAGTGGTCATCCTATTGATGCAATGAGAATTAGATCATTTCCCTTTGGTCCAGAGGTCTGGGAGTTTATTGATCAGCATGATTCTTTGTTTGTGATAGAGCAAAATAGAGATGCTCAAATGAAAACTTTAATCTTAGCTGAGGCTAAGGTGAATCATAAAAAACTTATTTCCGTATTGTGTTTTGATGGCGCCCCCATAACCGCTGCCTTCATTTCAAAAACAATAATGAAATATTTATCAAAAGATACTCTTGCAAAAACAGTAGAGGAAATTCTATGACCTATATTATTAAGCCGGTAAATCATCATCCTAATCTTGAGAAAAATCAACTTGGTCTTACAAGGAGAGATTATGAGGGAACGGTATCAACCTTGTGCGCGGGATGTGGCCATGATTCTATTAGCGCGGCAGTAATTGAGGCTTGTTATGATTTAAGCCTCTCATCCGATCAAATTGCTAAACTTTCAGGGATTGGTTGCTCATCAAAATCACCATCTTATTTTTTAAATCAAGCCCACGGATTTAATTCAGTTCATGGAAGAATGCCGTCAGTTGCAACTGGAGCTAATCTTGGAAATCAAAATTTATTATATCTAGGCGTTTCAGGAGATGGAGATACTGCATCCATAGGCATTGGCCAATTTATGCATGCTGCCAGAAGACAATTAAATATAACTTACCTAGTTGAGAATAATGGAACGTATGGTCTGACAAAAGGTCAATTCTCTGCAACAAATGATCTAGAGTCTAAGAGTAAGTATGGAGAAGATAATTTATTTGCTCCTATTGATCTTCCTGCGATGGCAATTCAGCTTGGAGCGGGTTTTGTTGGAAGAAGTTTCTCAGGAGATAAAGAGCAACTTGTCCCTTTGTTAAAAGCGGCTATGAAATATAAAGGCTTTGCTTTAATTGATATTATTTCACCTTGTGTAACCTTTAATAATCACAATGGATCGACGAAAAGCTATGATCATATTCGAGAGCATAATTTATCCGTGTCCAATCTAGATTTTATTCCTATTGAAGAGGAGATAACCACACAATATGACAAAGGCTCTCAAATAGATGTTCCATTGCATGATGGAGCTCTCCTGTCATTACAAAAGCTTGATGATAGTTATGATCCTTTGGATAAAGGCAAAGCTATATTGCGACTGCATGAGGCTGAAAAAGAGGGCAAGGTACTAACAGGTCTTCTGTATGTCAACCCTGATGCGAAAGATCACACAGAAATTTTAAACATTGCAGACACGCCTCTTAATCAATTATCAGAAAAAGAGTTGTGTCCTGGCTCTAACAGCCTTGCAAGTATTAACTCTAGCTTAAACTAGGTGGAAAAAACTAAATAAATCTATTCTTTGCTTTCTTTGTCCCTAACTGCTTTTTTTAATATTTCCCGATCTACGCAATCAAAATAAGTATCATTTTGCTCAAGTTGCCCTTTTTTACTTTTTCTTATGGGGGGCATCGGAGATGGGGTTGCTAAGCAAGATGCCATAACCATACCCATGTGTCCTTCTACTCCATGCTGAGCATAGGGATTTTCAGATTGATCTAAGATGCTTAGTGGCTTTGATGTACATCCAACTAAAAAAATTACTGAGAAGAAAATACAAGTTCTTATCTGCAATTTCATCAGTAACTAATTAATCTACGAAGACTGTGGGAGATTCTCCTTTTTTTGCCACGCGAATAACTAACATCTTCCTGCATTGAGTATCATCTACTTCTGGAGCCTCTGGATCTAGGCCACCGTGAACCCAGTTTGATTTTTCAAACCAATATTCATCTTTCTTTACTGGCTCATATGAACCAGAAGAATTAGTTGTAGTCTCTCCATCTAAGACATAAACAACTGTTCCATATGGATGGAAATGCTCTTT
>TARA_B110000008_G_scaffold49250_1_pt1 | contig 13369 bp, 13 predicted proteins | sample TARA_B110000008 | Tara Oceans TARA_B110000008 (sample SAMEA4396496) | marine metagenome | biome: Westerlies Biome; feature: [DCM] deep chlorophyll maximum layer (ENVO:01000326); material: water (ENVO:00002006), including particulate matter (ENVO:01000060) such as... | depth 40 m
TTTAATACCCAGCTCTACGCCAGCAAAGAGTATAGTTTGTGCATCTGTTTTTAAGGAAATATCAATCCTATTATCAGGTATGCCTTTAGCTAATGTTCCCTCCCAATCAAATATAAGTAAATCAAATTTATTTTTTTTCATTTTGAGCTATAAAATCAGAAATGTGAATTGGTATAGGCGCCTTAATTAGAATATTTTTAAGATTTTTTGGGTGTGTAAAACCTAATTCTGCTGAATGAAGAAGCATGTGCTTTAGCCCAATTTTTTTTAAAGATTTATTAAGAATAAAATCTCCATATTTATCATCGCCTAAAATAGGGAAGCCTAGATGTGATAATTGGGTTCTTATTTGGTGTGTTCTTCCTGTAATGAGTTTTACATCTAGAAGACTATATTCACTAAAATTTTTTTTGAGAAAAAAAACAGTCCTTGAAGCTTTTGCTCTTGGTTCTTTCAAAAAAGATTTAACAACTCTTACTTTCTTCTGACCATTATCTGCATTTGTCTTTAAAAGATCTAAATCAACGATTTTTTGTTTTTCTTTCCAGATACCCTTCACAATAACTTGATACTTTTTATGGACCTTCTTTTCTCGCATTTGTTTGTGAATAGCAACTAAAGCTGATCTTTTTTTTGCGATTAAAAGAATTCCAGATGTATCTTTATCGATCCTATGCGCAAGTTCAAAAAATTTATGATTTGGCCAACCCTTTCTAACCAGTTCAATAATACCAAAACTTAAACCACTTCCCCCGTGCACTGCAATTCCTGTGGGCTTATTAAGTACAATAAGAGATTCATCTTCAAATAAAATATTACTTTTAATAATATTAAATTGATTTAAATCTATCTTTTTTAAGCTAGTATCTTTTTTTCTTAAAAAAGACAAGGGTGGGATTCTAATAGAATCATTTAAAGATAATTTAAAGGCTGTTTTAACTCTTTTTTTGTTAACTCTTACCTGCCCACTTCTTAAGATTTTATATATATGGCTTTTGGGGACGTTTTTAAGAAATTTTATTAAAAAATTATCAATTTTTTGCCCTTCACTAGACTCATTTACTGTTTCGTAAATGACTTTATTTTTTATATAGTCTGTCATTTTATTGTTTTCTTTTAATCATTTATCACATATACTCAATTTGTTCAGATATCTTTAAAAAGTTAAAGAGAAAAACAATTCTGAATTATACATGTACAAAGAATTCGAGGTTAGATCTGCTCACCAAAAAATTTAAGAAGCAGAATTAATAAAAAAGATTTTTAGAAGAATTTAAAGATAATTAAGAATAATTTAACTAAATACAAAATATGTATTTAAATTGATGTGTTCATAGTAAAAGTTTGGGTAGTTAATTAAGAAATTGCATATTTTCTTTATGTTATATGTAACTATGACACCAATAAATTCAAAATTCTTTACATAAAATCTTCATATAAAATTTAATGGAGAAATTGTAATGAAACGTATGCTTTTTAACGCAACACAATCAGAAGAACTTCGTGTTGCCACAATAAACGATAGTAAATTAGAAGACTTAGATTTTGAAAGAGGTAACAGAGAACAAAGAAAAAGTAATATTTACAAGGCAGTTGTCACAAGAGTTGAGCCATCACTAGAGGCAGCCTTTGTAAATTATGGTGTTGATCGTCATGGATTCCTTCCATTTAAAGAAATAGCTCCTGAATTTTACTCCAAAAAAACTAGAAAAAAAGATGTATCAATTAAAGACGTTATAAAAGAAGGGCAAGAGCTTATTATTCAAGTTAGCAAAGAAGAGAGAGGTAATAAAGGTGCAGCCCTTACTTCATATTTATCACTAGCTGGAAGATATATTGTATTAATGCCAAATAATAATGGTGGTGGTGGAATCTCAAGAAGGGTTGAAGGGGAAGAAAGATTTGAATTTAAAGAAATACTATCAAAATTAAAAGTTAAAAAGGGTATGAGTGTAATTGGAAGAACTGCAGGTATTGGTGCAACTTTAGAAGAAATTCAGTGGGATCTAGACTATTTAACACAACTTTTTGATGCTATAGCAGGCGCTGCAGATGTACAACCAGCACCATTTCTAATTTACCAGGAAAGTAATCTAGTTGTAAGAGCTATTCGTGATTATTTCCACGAGGAAATAGAAGAAATACTAATTGATAAAAAAGATATTTTTGATCAAGCACATCAATTTATCAGTCATGTTATGCCTACTTATGCAGATAGAGTTAAATTTTACGAAGATGAAATTTCCTTATTTACAAAATATGGTATTGAAAATCAAATTGAATCAGCTTTCCTTAGAGAAGTTCAGCTACCATCAGGTGGCGTAATTGTTATAGATCATACTGAAGCTCTTGTTTCTGTCGATGTTAATTCAAGTCGTTCAACAAAGGGTCGGAGTATTGAAAATACTGCATTGAGTACAAATCTTGAGGCTGCCGACGAAGTAGCTAAACAATTACGTTTGAGAGACATTGGTGGCTTAATAGTTATTGATTTCATTGATATGGAAAACTTAAAGAATCAAAAAGAAGTTGAAAACAGAATTAAGGATGCTTTAAAACTTGATAAAGCAAGAATACAAACAAGCAGAATTTCAAGATTTGGCTTATTAGAACTGTCAAGACAGAGGTTAAAACCCAGTATAGGTGAAGCAGTCAATGGAGTATGTTCAAGATGTCAAGGAACAGGGAGAGTAAGAGATATTCAATCAACATCTTTATACTTACTAAGAATGATTCAAGAAGAAGCTAATAAAGATTCTAATCAAATTATTTCTATACAAATACCGATCGAAGTTGCGACACTTCTTTTAAATGAAAAAAGAAAAGATATAGCTAATATTGAAAGTAAAACAAAAAATGAAATTATTATTATTCCAAATAAATTCTATGAAATTCCAAAGTACAGTCTTGAAAGATCAGCTCAAAAAGCTAGTAAAGCTAGCTATGCTGTTGTTGAACCTCCACTTGAATCAATTCAAAATAATGATGAGGATGAACAAAACCAGAAAGTTAGATTAGAACCAGTTGTTAAAGCAATTGTGCCATCTCAAAGAAATACAAAATCTAAAAATAATAAAACTATTTTTGGTTTCTTTAAGAATTTAATTGGTACAACAGAAGATAGTTTAGTTGAAGAGCCAAAAGAAACAAAGACCGAAGAAAGAAAAAATACTGAAAAGCCTCATAATAATAGAAGACCAAACAATAGAAGACCAAACAATAATAAAAGAAGAAATAATAGAGATAATCTAAATTCCGAACAAAATACTCAAGCTAGGAATTCGAATAGAATCCAAGATAAAAATGAAATAACTCAAGCTAAAAAAGAAGATATTCCTGCAATTAATGAATCTCTGTCTGATAAAAAGGTAAAACCTAATACTGTTAAAGAAACTAAAACTAAACCAAAAAGAAAAGTAGAAAAACTGGAAAAAGTTGACTTGTCTAAAGTTGGGCTAAAACTTGTGGAGACTAAAGCATCCTTAAAAAGCAAAAATGTTAAAACAAAGCTTTCGGAAAAAAAAGAAGTAAAAACTAAAAAAAAGGCTTCTTGGCAAAATCAGCCAAAGAAAAAAGTAGGGAATACAAAGTTAGTAATGGTTGAAACAAAAAAAGAGGTAAAAACAAAAAAAATTAAAAAAACTAGTCCATCAAAAAAATAAGGATATACCAACCAATATAAGCCATAATTAATGCGCCGAAAACATGACCAACTAAAAATAATAAACTAGTTTGCACCTCTCCTTTTTGTAAAAAAGAAAAAATTTCAGAGGTATAAGCAGAGAAAGTTGTAAGTCCTCCTAAAAATCCAATATTTATAAATAACTTTAATTCCTCGCTTATTGTTGAAGCTGTAGTTTGGAAGTATGCAATAGACATCCCTATTAAAAAACCACCTAACAAATTTACAGCAAGAGTTCCAAAAGGAAGTCCTGGATACAAAACATAAAAGAGATAACCTATTACCCACCTCAGCCATGCCCCAATTGCTGCGGCTAAACCAATTATCAGAAAATTTGTAATGTTAAACATTTAACTATACTTTAATAAAATGTTCACGATAATATTTTAGCTCCTCTATAGACTCCAAGATATCTGCCAATGCTTCATGCTTGCCTTTTTTCTTAAATCCATCAATTAGTTCTGGCTTCCATCTTCTTGCCAACTCTTTAAAAACACTAACGTCAAGATTACGATAATGAAAGTAAGATTCTAAATCTGGCATATGTTTAGCCATAAATCTTCTGTCCTGACAAATAGAATTTCCGCACATAGGAGATTTATTTTTCCCCACATATTCTCTAAGAAAATCTAGCAATTGATGAGTTGCAGAATCCTCATTTATCTTTGAGTTTTTAACTTTTTCAATTAGTCCTGATTTTCCATGTGTAGATTGATTCCATGAATCCATTTTTGCTAAAACTTCATTAGATTGATTTATAACCAGTACTGGACTATTTGCTAAAATCTTCAAAAAGGGATCAGTAACCACAACTGCTATCTCAAGAATTTTATCAGTTTCTGAATTTAAGCCACTCATCTCCATATCCAGCCATATTAAATTGTCATTACTTTTACTCATCATGATTTCCATTAAAATTTTATATTAACTTCACTTTCAACTTACTTTTATCGAGCTTTTACTTCACAATAATGGTTTTAGTTTATAACAATTATTATGTCACTTACTTTTTATTATTTATTTATATTTTTATTAATTACAACAACAATCTTTCAAGTATGGCTTACAAAAAGACACATTGCTCATATTGATAAAAATAAAATCAAAGTTCCAAATGCCTTTTCTGAAACAATTTCTCTATCAGATCATAGAAAAGCAGCTGATTATACTATTTCTAAATCTAGAATTGGAATAATTGATTTATTTATTCAAGCTATCTTTTTGTATTTATTAACAATAGGTGGCGGTATTAATATGCTTACCAATTTGTTTAGTAATGTAATTATTAATGAATTAATCATTGGAACAATGGTTATTATATCAGTCATGTTTATATCATCGTTAGTTGACCTTCCTCTAAGTATTTATAAAATTTTTAAAATTGATGAAAAGTTTGGATTTAATCGAATGACTGCTAAAATTTTTATATCAGACCTTTTTAAACAATCTGTTCTAGCATTAGTGATAGGTATTCCTTTACTTTTATTATCACTATGGATTATTTCAAACTTAGGTAACTTGTGGTGGTTATGGCTATGGATATTTATTTCTATTTTTAATTTCTCAATGCTAACAATATACCCAACATACATAGCCCCATTTTTTAACGAATTCCTCCCTCTAAAAGACACAAAACTAAAATTAAAAATAGAAAAACTTCTTTTAAAATGTGGCTTTAAGTCAGGTGGACTTTTCGTAATGAATGGATCATTACGGAGTAATCATGGCAATGCGTACTTTACGGGATTTGGTAATTCTAAAAGAATAGTATTTTTTGATACACTTCTTGAAAAACTTTCTCATAAAGAAATTGAAGCTGTTTTAGCTCATGAGTTGGGGCATTTTCATCACAACCATGTTAAAAAGAGAATTATTTTAATGTTTATTGTAAGCTTAGTTGGCTTATATATATTAGGTATCTTAAAAGATAGTTCTTGGTTTTATGAGTCCTTAGGAGTTATTCAAAGTGACGCTAATGGATTATTACTTTTTTTAATGGTTTCTCCTCTATTTATCTTTTTTATTAGGCCTGTAATGGCTTATTATTCAAGGAAGAATGAATTTGAAGCAGATGAATATGCTTGTAAGTATTCAAATTCGAAAGATTTAAAACATTCACTAATAAAATTATACCGAGATAATGCATCAACACTAACACCAGATCCTCTACATTCAAATTTTTACGACTCTCACCCTCCTGCACTTGAGAGAATAAATGCTATAAATAAAATTTAAATGGAAATTACCACAAAATTAGAATTTGACGCAGGTCATAGAATTCAACATCATAAAAGCTCCTGTAAAAACCTTCACGGTCACAGATATGCTATTGAAGTAACTATTAAAGGTGAAGTTATTATAGATGAATCAAACTCAGATTTTGGAATGGTGCTGGATTTCAAAGATGCAAAAGAACTAATAAAAAAAACTATTGTAGAAAAATGGGATCATTCATTTATAGTCCACAAGGATGATAAGGAAGTTCTCAATTTTTTAGATTCCTTAGATGATCATAAAACGGTAATTTTTCCATTAATTCCAACAGCCGAAAATATGGCACTAATAGCCATGGAGAGATTGAAAATTTCTTTTAGTGAAGAATTTGGCACATTAATTAAACCATCTAAAGTTAGACTCTATGAAACACCAAATAACTGGGCTGATGCTTATTAAATTATTATTAAGCTAACCCTTTTTCTTCAAATTAGAAAAAAAATCATCATGCGCTTTTAATTCATCACTATTAGGATCTATAATAATGAGGTTATCCTGATTAATATTTTTTAGTTTAGGGCTCTTTGAGTTTTGTACAAAATCAATTGATAATACCTCTTGCCCTCTTGTCATACCAATATAAACATCGCCAAGTAATTGCGCATCAAGAAGTGCTCCATGGAAAGCTCTTGAGGTATTATCAACATCATAAGCTTTGCATAAAGCATCTAAATTATTTCTTTGTCCAGGTCTAATTTCTTTAGCAAGTTTTAACGTATCAAAAATAGAAGCTGAAATATTCTCTACTATATCTAAATTTATTTTTCTAAGTTCCATATTAAGAAATCCAACATCAAAAGGTGCGTTATGAATAATTATCTCAGATCCTTTAATAAAACTTATAAATTCTAATGCAATATCTTTAAATAATGGCTTATCTTGAAGAAAATCTGAAGTTATACCATGGACATCTTGTGCAGCTTGATCTATGTTTCTTTCAGGGTTTACATATGTATGATAATGATTTTTTGTTAATTGGCGATTGTTCATTTCAACTGCTGCAATTTCAATAATTCTGTGACCTTGATTTGGATCGAGACCCGTAGTCTCAGTATCTAAAAATATTTGTCTCATAATATAGATTCGTCCTTAATCACCCCTTTATTAGCTAAATAATCTGCTCTATCATTTTCTGGGTGGCCCGAATGTCCCTTTATCCATGTCCAATTAATTATAAATTTTGAAGTTAAGCTGTCAAGTTCAATCCATAAATCTTTATTTTTAACATCTTTTTTATTACTTGTTCTCCATCCATTAATTTTCCATTTATCAATCCACTCACTAATTCCTTTTTGAACATATGTTGAATCAGTATAAATTGTTATTTTACTTTCAGTATTTAAAGTTTTTAATGCCATTATAACTGCCATAATTTCCATTCGGTTATTTGTAGTATCTGCCTCGCCACCAAATATTTCATTTTTAGCATCACCATCAATGATCAAAGCTCCCCAACCTCCATCTCCAGGATTTCCCTTGCACGCACCATCTGTATAAATATTTATCATATTAAAGCTAGTCTTCCTTTAAAAGTGTTGTTTTTTTTACATTTTTCCACTTGGGCTTAATTGGAGTTAAGCTTATCACTTTTTTTTGTGCAACTATAAAATATAGATTACCAAAAAGAGGTAACCAGCGACTTCCTATACTCTCAAAACTATTACTAAATGAATAATTTTCGTCAGAAAATATAGGTTGGTAATTTGAAATTTTAGCTTCTTCAATTGAAAAACCTGAGTCTTTTATTTTTTCTTGAATTGAAAACATACTCAAAAATTTAGCATTCCATGGAAACTGCATACTAAAGGAAAAAAAATTTCTAATTCCAGCAAAACTATATGGGTTAAATGACACTATAATTAAGTGTCCTCCAGGTATTATTGTGCGAAAAAACTCATCGAAAATAGTTTTGTGATCGTCTCGCTCAATATAATGGGGGCAAATTATTAAATCAATTGATTCCTCCGCAATTGGAATGAAAGAGGCATCAAAGCATATATTTTTTGAAGGGCCCTCAGTAAAAAGATGTTTAGTAATTCTGGAGTCATCAAGAAAATTTTTAAAGGGTCCACCTAGTTGAAGAGCATAATAACCAAATTTATCTTCAATAAATTTATTAATAAGTAATTTTTCTTCTGCAATAATATTTTTGCCGGTATTTGATTTAAACCAATTCATAATTTTAAAAATAACATAAAAACAAGGTAAACTTAAGTTATATATGCATTCACTATTAACTCAAAATAATAATATAAATATAATCCCTATTAAAGCATTTAAGGACAACTATATTTGGTTAATCCAAGAAAAACTTAATGGAATTATTGTTGATCCTGGTGATGCTAAACCAGTACTTACTAAACTTGAAAAAGAAAAAATTAACTTAAAGGCAATTCTAATTACCCATAAACATCATGATCATATAGGAGGTATTGAAGAATTAATCAATAATTACCCTAACGTTAAAATTTATGGCCCTGAAAATAATCAATTTGGATTTAAATATCAAATAGTAAAAGAAGGTGATGCAATCACAGTATCTGGAACTAAAGTTAAGTTTAATATAATTGAGACACCAGGACATACGTTAGATCATATTGTATACGTAGATAAAGAACATTTATTTTGTGGGGATACTCTATTTGCTTGCGGTTGTGGAAAACTATTTGAAGGAACACATGATGAAATGTATAAATCATTATTGAAAATTTCTTCGCTTGCACCCAATACAAAAGTATACTGTGGTCATGAATATACCAAAGAAAATATAAAGTTTGCATTAAGTATGGATGCAGATAACTATGAATTAAACGAGCGTTTTAGAAGATTGCAAGATGTAGAAATTACTATTCCATCATTACTTCAAGAAGAACTTGAGACAAATCCTTTTCTTAGAGTGCGAAATAGTGAGGAATTTAAATTAATAAGAAAGAGAAAAGATGAATTCTGAAATAAGCTCGTTATTAAAAATATTATTATTTGCACTGTTCTTTTCAATAACCACAACCGTTCAATCAGAAACAAATGCATTGGGTCAACAGATAACAATTATTGAAAAAGAAGTAGATACAAATAAAAATAAGACTCATTATAAATATAGCATTTGGCCAAGAATTATTAATGGTTATAAAATGAAAGAAAGGCCAAGTCGTAGAATTCGAAACTTTGAAAAATGGTATTCAAAAAGACCTGAATACGTTCAAAGGATGATTGATAGAAGTGAGAAATATCTTTTTTATGTTGTTGGTGAAGTTGAGAAAAGAAATATGCCTATGGAGATAGCACTTCTTCCTATGATAGAAAGTGCATATAATCCCATTGCAACGTCAAGGAAAAAAGCAGCAGGTATGTGGCAATTCATTCCCTCAACTGGAAAAATATATGGATTAAAGCAAAATTGGTGGGTTGATGAAAGGAGAACTGTAATAGAGTCTACAAATGCTGCTTTAAATTATCTTGAGAAGCTTCATGCAGAATTTGGGACATGGGAACTAGCTCTTGCATCATATAATGCAGGGGAAGGAAGAGTTGGGAGAGCAATTAAAAGGAATAAAAGGAATAAAAAATCAACAAATTATTACAATCTTAGATTACCAAGAGAAACAAAAAATTATGTACCAAAATTATTTGCTATAAAAAATATTATTACAAATCCTAGAAAATATGGGTTAAATTTAACAAAAATAAAAAATCAACCATATTTTGAAGTCATTGAGATAAATAAAAATATTGATACTCAGCTTGTTGCTAGGCTGGCAGAAATATCAATTGAAGAATTTCAGTTGCTAAATCCACAACATAAAAGACCGATTATAAATACAAAAAAAACCCCACAGAAAATAAACTTACCCTATCAAAATATTCATATATTTAACTACAATTTTCATAGTTATAATAAACCTTTATCAAACTGGGATTCATACAAGCCTAAAAGGAAAGAAAGTGTTGCCCAAGTTGCTAAAAAATTTGGTATTGATAGAAAAATTTTGATCCAAGTTAATCGTTTAGAACGAAGAAAGTCTTTTAGAAAAAATAGTACTATTTTGATACCTAATAAAAATGCGATTACCACTTATTTTCCCACTAATATAAATGAATTATATAATTACTCATCGATAACTACTCATAAAGTTACTCGTGGCGAAACTTTAAGTCATATTTCTGATAGATATAGTATTTCAGTTAAAGATATTAAGGAATTTAATGAACTACGCTCTGACAAAATAATCATAGGTGATACTTTAGATATTCCTAAATAATATGAAAAAAAAATCTATTTTATTAAATATTTTTGCGCTTCTATTTGGTTCCTTAATTCTAATAAGTTGCTCTAAAGAATCATCAGAAATAATTGATTTTAATAAAGAATATAATAAAATTAACGGCGGTAGTCTTATAAATGCAATGGCTGGAGAACCCAGTAATCTTATTGCTATGATTGCTGGTGACTCAGCTTCCTCACAAATTGCAGGAAATATTTTTAATTCATTAATCAAGTATGATGAAAATTTAAATTATGCACCAGATATTGCAGCAAGTTGGGAAATTTCAAATAATCAGAAAACAATAACTTTTAATCTCAAAAAAAACCTTAAGTGGGCAGATGGTAAGCCACTTACTAGTTCAGATGTATTATTTACATGGCAATTAATTACTAACCCGAATACTAGAACACCCTATGCTTCTGATTATCAACTTGTTAAAAATGCCTCAGCTCCTGATCCTTTAACATTTAAAGTTACATATGAAACTAGCTATGCACCCGCATTAGATACATGGTCTTCTTTACATATACTGCCTAAGCATATCTTGCGTGACGAAGATATTAATAATACTTTCTTTTCTAGAAAACCTACAGGATCGAGCTACTATAAATTAGGGAGCTGGGTCAACGGCCAACAAGTTACCCTCGAAGCTAATGATAAAAGTATTTCTGGAGTTCCTTTAATAAAGAAGTTAATTTCGAGAATAATTCCAGATACCTCCTCCCAATTTTTAGAGCTTACTGCGGATAATATTGATCTCATGAATATAAATCCAATTCAGTATCAACGTGTTTTTCCAGCAAGAAAAGACTTACGAAGGAAAATTGAGCTTTATAAAGAATTAGGGAATGGTTACACTTATCTTGGTTTTAATCTCAAAAAAGAACCATTTAACGATATTAGAGTAAGGCAAGCTCTAAATTACGCTATTGATAAAGATGAAGTTATTAAAGGTGTTCTTCTGGGTCTTGGGGAGCCAATTTCAAGCCCATATAAACCAGGCACAAGATGGAATAACCCGAACTTAACCCCCTACCCTTATAAACCATCAAAAGCTCTTCAGTTACTTAAAGAAGCTGGTTTTAAAGAAAATAAAGATGGCTTATTAACAAAGAATGGTAACCCCTTAAAATTTGAAATTATAACTAACCAAAATAAACAAAGAGAAATGACAGCTGTTGTAATTCAAAAAAGATTACAAGAGATTGGAGTAGAAGTTTCAATAAGAGTAATTGAATGGGCGAGTTTTGTAAATAGATTCATAAAAACTGGAGATTTTGATGTTGTTGTTCTCGGATGGAGCCTCTCTCTTGATCCAGATCAATATAACATTTGGCATTCATCCCAACAGGGGCCAGGTCAATTTAATTTTCTTGGATATTCAAATAAGAAAGTTGATAAATTACTTGAACTTGGTCGAAAAGAATTAAATATTTCTAAACGCGAAAGAATTTATCATAAGTTTTCAAAATATTTATTAGAAGATTCTCCAATAGTATATTTATATGCAGGTTATGGATTAAGTGCAGTACATAAAAGAGTAAAAGGAATTAAGAATCCTGCACCACCAGCAGGAATTTATCACAATAATTACGATTGGTTTGTACCAGAACCTCTTCGTAGAAATGAAATTTCGATACGTTAATGACTTCATATCTTATAAAAAGAATCTTATGGATGATACCGATGCTTATTGGAATAAGTCTCGTATCATTTTTTATAATGCATCTTGCTCCAGGAGACGTAACATCTAGTGAGGCATCTTTTAATCCAAAAGCCTCGGAAGAGTCTCGACAAAAATTAAGAGAGCTTTACAATCTTGATAAGCCTGTAATAATTCAATATAGCCTTTGGTTAAAAAGAATTGTTCAGTTAGATTTTGGAAACTCTTTTGCATCCCATCAAAGACCGGTTTTATGGGAACAAAAAGATAAATCTGGCAATATTACTAAAGGATTAATTCAAGAGTCACTTCCAATTACTTTAATGATTAATCTTTTAGGTATTTCTATCATTTTTTCTATTTCTATTTTTCTAGGCACTCTTTCTGCAGTGCGTCAAAATACATGGGTTGACCGATCAATAACCTTATTTGTTTTTATTGGATTCGCAATTCCTGGTTTTTGGTTGGCACTTCTATTAATGTATTGGACTGGAGTCAGCAATCAATGGCTTCCAATATCTGGACTTCATAGCTTAGGCTATCAAAACCTTAGTAATTTTGGTCAATTTATTGACTTATTAAAACACTTAATTCTTCCAGTTACAATATCATCCCTAAGTGGTCTTGCAGGTATATCTCTCTATGTGAGAAATGGGATGTTAGAAATTCTTCATCAAGACTTTATTATCACTGCAAGATCAAAAGGCCTTAAAGAAAATAATGTTGTGTTTGTTCATGCACTTAAAAATGCTATTCTCCCTCTAATTACGATTGTAGGGCTTTCTATTCCTGGCCTTATTGGTGGATCTGTAATTGCAGAGTCAATTTTTGCTATACCAGGAATGGGCAAACTTTTTTATGATTCAGTTCTAATGAGAGATTTTCCTGTAATCATGGGTATTCTTACTATTGGCTCCTTTCTTACCTTGATAGGAAACTTACTAGCTGATATAGGATATGCTTGGGCTGATCCAAGAGTTAGAAAAGGTCTGGTTAAATGAATATTTTTTTTAAAAATCCCCTTGCACTATCAGGTTTAATAATAATTCTAACAATTTTAATTTTAGCTTTAATTGCACCTTTAATTGCACCCTATGACCCAAATTTTATTGATATTAACTCCATATTATTTCCACCATCAATTGACCATTTAATGGGTACAGACGGTCTTGGTAGGGATGTTTTTTCTAGAATGCTTTATGGAGCACAAATATCTTTACTTGTAGGATTCGTAGCCGTTGGAATTGCAACTTTTATTGGAGTCTGTTTAGGTTCTTTAGCTGGATTTTATAGAGGTTGGGTTGATTCCTTAATTATGAGATTTGTAGATATTATGTTGTCGATACCAACTTTTTTTCTAATATTGGCTGTAATTGCTTTTCTTACTCCATCAATATGGAATATTATGATCGTTATAGGTTTAACCTCTTGGATGGGCGTTACGCGACTTGTAAGAGCTGAATTTTTTAGTCTTCGCCAGAGAGA
>TARA_B110000008_G_scaffold159156_1_pt1 | contig 13366 bp, 18 predicted proteins | sample TARA_B110000008 | Tara Oceans TARA_B110000008 (sample SAMEA4396496) | marine metagenome | biome: Westerlies Biome; feature: [DCM] deep chlorophyll maximum layer (ENVO:01000326); material: water (ENVO:00002006), including particulate matter (ENVO:01000060) such as... | depth 40 m
TGAACAATCGTGTACTAATGCATAACAACCTATGGTAACATAAGATACATACATCTCCCAATGCCATGGAAGGACTCAGGGAAGTAGCTGCTAATTGGCTGTCTTCCGAAGGAATTCTCAAGGGTAATGATACAGTTTGCCAAGAATCTGCATTATCAATTACAATTTCAAATGGTTCAGATATAATATTTCCTTTAGGCATGACTATGAGAACTCCTGGTATGGATAAAGAACTAGTTGTAGGTTTACTGTATTCTGAAGGAATAATTGACTCTTATGAGGAAATCAAGGAATTCCAAAATAAGAGCAATGATGTTACAGTAATTATACCTAGTATTAATCAGAAAAATTTAACCGATTTTCAAAGACGGATTTCTTCAACTTCATCTTGTGGTATTTGTGGCAAAGATTCTATTTCAAATCTCTTACATATCCATGGCCCTAAATTATCTGAATCAATTTCTATTTGTTCATCCGTGATCAATAACAGTATAGATGAATTACGAAAAAATCAATATTTATTTCAACTAACAGGTGGTGCTCATGCTAGTGGGTTATTTGATGTTCAAGGAAATTTATTATTCATTACAGAAGATATTGGTAGGCATAACGCAATGGATAAATTAGTTGGGTCTGTGCTATTATCCTCGGAAAATATTTTTTCTGATAGTTTTATACTTTTTTCGGGCAGGTTATCATTTGAATTAGTACACAAAGCGCGTAGAGCGGGAATTTCTGTACTAATTGCTATAGGCGCACCTAGTAGTTTGGCTATCGATATTGCATTGGAACATGGCCTTACGTTAGTAGGATTTACAAAAAATAATAATATGACAGTATATTCAGGTAGAGGTAGAATCAGTCATTAATTGATATGATTGTGGGTGAGATTATGGAAAAAGATGTTACTCCCTTAACACCATTAGAAACTAATCCACCTAAATTGAGTAAACCTAAGAATTCTGCTGCTGGAATACCTGCAGTCATTTCAACTGCTAAATATGGTTTAGGGAATATGGGAGTGTTCGGCTCAATTAAGAATTTAGCCCGAGTTAATGATTTCAATGGTTTTGATTGTCCCGGTTGTGCTTGGCCTGACCCAGACAAACATCGTTCATTTGCTGAATTTTGTGAAAATGGTGCTAAGGCAGTTGCCGACGAAGGTACTAGAAGTAGGGCAGATATTAATTTCTGGTCTAAATGGAGTGTTGCAGATCTTTCAAAAAAAACTGATCATTGGCTTAATTCACAAGGAAGACTCACTCATCCAATGATTTTGATGCCAGATTCTGAGCATTATGTTCCTTTATCTTGGAATGAATCATTCGATATCATAGCCGATAACTTAGTCTCTCTAAAAAATCCTGATCAAGCTATATTTTACACATCTGGTAGAACTAGTAATGAAGCGGCCTTTCTCTGGCAATTACTTGCTCGAAGATTTGGTACAAATAATCTACCTGATTGTTCCAATATGTGTCATGAATCTTCTGGTGTAGCTCTTACGGAATCCATAGGGATTGGTAAGGGGACTGTGACTCTAAACGATTTTAATTTAGCAGATTTAATAATCGTTGTTGGGCAAAACCCTGGTACTAATCATCCTAGAATGCTAACAGCTTTAAGAGATGCAAGGAAAAAAGGAGCCTCAGTGATAAGTATCAATCCATTGACTGAAACTGGAATGAAGAGATTTAAACATCCACAAAACCCCATTGAAATGTTCGGATTAGGTTCTTCAATAGCCGATAAACATCTCAGTATAAAAATAAATTCTGATCAGGCTCTATTCCGGGCATTTTCTAAATCAATAATAAACTCAGGAAATTTGGATAATGACTTCATAAAAAATTCTACCTATGGCTATGACGAATATAGAAAATTAGCATTAGATGCTGATTTAGATGATATTTCTGAGATTACTGGCATTAGTAAAGATGAAATCATTCAAGTTAGTAAAAAAATATCTGAATCCAAATCCACTATTGTTTGCTGGGCTATGGGTATCACTCAGCATAAGAACTCAGTTGCAACCATACAAGAAATAGTAAATTTTCTTCTTTTAGGTGGTAATATCGGCAAGCCAGGTGCAGGTGTCTGTCCTGTAAGAGGGCATTCCAACGTTCAAGGTGATCGTACAGTTGGTATTAATCATAAACCATCATTGACATTTATTGATAATTTAGAAAAATCTACAGGTATTAGTGTACCTACTAATCATGGTTTTGATTCGGTTGAAGCCGTTAAAGCTATGGAATCAGGTAACGCCAAAGTCTTCCTAGCAATGGGTGGTAATTTTGTATCTGCAATGTCTGACACAAATCGAACCTCCAATGCCCTGAGTAATTGTGACTTAACAGTGCATATTTCTACTAAACCGAATAGATCTCATCTACTTACAGGTAAAATCGGATTAATCTTACCTTGTTTAGGTCGTACTGAAATTGATAGTTCAACATATGGGCACCAATTTGTTACAGTTGAAAATTCTATGGGGATAGTTCATTCTTCACGGGGAACTTCTAAACCTGCAAGTAAATATTTAATTTCTGAACCTTCAATTGTTTCGGGCATCGGTGGTGCTTTAGAAACTCGGCTCGAGAGGAGCGGTATTGCATGGAAAAATCTATCAGATAATTATGATTTAGTACGTGATTTGATAGAGAAAACCATCTCTGGTTTCGAAAATTATAATCAGCGAATTACTAATAAATCTGGTTTTTATTTACCTAATCCTCCTAAGGATAGCCGGACATTCAAGACAAAAAATGGTTTAGCAAATTTCTTTTGTCATGATATTTCATGCGCTTCTTCCGAACAATTTATGATGATGACCATTAGGTCTCATGACCAATATAATACCACTATTTACGGCCTTGATGACAGATATCGAGGTATCCGCAAAGGTCGTAGGGTCGTACTTATGAATAAAGAAGATATGTTAGAAAATGGACTAGAGACTAGCGATCTTGTAGACCTTAGCTCAAATAGAGAAAACGGTCAAGTAATTTCTCCTAACTGGTTTGTGGTTCCTTATGATATACCATCTGGTAATATTGCAACCTATTTTCCTGAATCTAATGTACTAATCCCTTTAGAGAGCGTTGCTGACAGAAGCAACACTCCTACTAGCAAGTCTGTACCTATTGGAATAAGGAAATCAGTTACTCAAATTTCTTCTGTTCCTTGATCAATAATTTACATCTATTAATTTGTGCTTTACATAATTTCAGGTCTTCTGTTCCCAATCCTCTTCCTTTAGCCTGCTCAAAACATTTCACTGCATCCGAATATAATTCTATTGCAGCATATGACGAACCCATGTTGTATAACGTTCTACCTGTTACTGACCCTGGGTCTAATACTACAGCCGAGTGATACTCTTGAATACTCTCCGCAAAATCATCCAGTTGATATAGAGCATGACCCTTGCCATTATGAATTCTTACTCTAAGTTCAACCTCTTCATTTGGTGCATCTGAAAGAGCCTTGTTAAAGCAATTGAGGGATTCGGAAGCATTATTTTCTGTAAGTAATATCAGACCTTTATTATACCATTCTATAGATTCGTTGACATTTGTTTCATCAATTTTCTCTTGCTTAATTATTTTCTCTTTTACTTCTTTAGCTGCGATAACTAGATTTTCTATTTCTTCTTCCTCATTAACAATTAAATTATCTTTTTCAATTTCAATTAATTCCTGAACTCTTTGTAAGCACTGATTGGCTCTTTCGATATAACCTGCCTCTGATAGTGCGTTGGCTAACCCCTTCCATGACGCAATATCTGAGCTATCCTTTTTCAATAACTCCTTCCATTCATTGACAGCAGATGCATGATCTCCTTTCCCACTCATTTTTATGGCTCGAGATGATCTTGCAGTTTTACTGTTGACAAAATCTATTTCTTCATTTTCTCCACCAATCCCATCATCTTCCCCTACTGAAGAAAGATTTTGTTCATTAGTATCTTCTAATTTCTTATCATCAATAAATTTAGACGGAACTTCAATAATTTTTTCTTGTTGTAATTCTTCATAAACATGGGAATTTTCGAATAATTTTATTTCATTAATTATGTTTATTTTTGAGATTCTTAATAATTCCTTATTTTCGCCTACACTTTCGAGTGCTATTTTCGCGAAATTAGCTGCTCTTTCTGGGTCTTTTCGTTCAAGAATCATTGCTAAATTTGCATTCGTCGGTACATTATCTGGATTTATTCGATGTGCCTGCTCGAATGAATATACTGCTTTATCTAAATTGCCTAGTTTTGCATTAATAACCCCGAGTCCGTACCATGCAGCAGTACAATTTCTATCTATCTCAGTTATTTTTTCATACAAATTTGCGGATTCGTTTAAATTTCCATCATTTCCATTTACTTCAGCATCTTGAAGTAATTGTCTAATATCGAAATCCGACATATCACTCGCATATACTTCTTTGAATTAAGTATTGGCTGTATATGTTCTTCATGAATATGTTTTTTATCTTTTTTTTACATTTCTAGCTTGAAATATTTCATTATTGAATTAATTGAATGACTGTTTAAAAAATAATTTTCTTCACATTTTTCCGGATAGTTAATTAATCTTCGATTTCACATATAGTTTATGAAAAAAGTCCGTGTATTGGAATTATTTGCAGGGGCTGGAGGAATGGCACTTGGTTTAGAAAAAGCCGGTTTGGTGTCTACTGGTTTAATTGAAATAAATAAAGACGCATGCGCTACACTATTGCATAACCGTCCTTCTTGGAATGTTATTCATGGTGATGTAACTGACGTTGACTACTCTAATTTTTCAGCGGATGTGGTGGTTGGTGGTTTTCCCTGTCAAGCATTCAGTTATGCTGGCAAGGGTCTAGGTTTTGATGACACAAGAGGCACTCTTTTCTTTGAGTTCGCTAGAGCAATCAAAGAAGTCAAACCAAAAATATTCATCGGAGAAAATGTTGAAGGTCTAAAAAATCATGATGATGGTCGCACTCTAGATACCATGGTTAGAATTCTTTCTAAACTCGGATATCATGTTCAGCTTAAAGTTTTGAACGGAATTGATTTTTCTGTTGCACAGAAAAGAAAGCGAGTATTCTTAGTTGGTACAATTCCTGGTTATCACTTTGAATATCCAAAACCTCATAATAAAAAGTTAGTTCTAAAAGACGTACTTAAAGATGTTCCACTTTCTAGAGGTACAGAGTATTCAGCTAAAAGAAGAAAAATACTAGAAATGGTACCTCCTGGTGGTTGCTGGATAAATCTACCTTTAGACATACAGGAAGAATTCATGGGAGCTAGTTTCACCAGTGGTGGTGGTAAAAGAGGGATGGCTAGAAGAATTTCCTGGGATGAGGCTTGTCTGACATTGACAACCTCACCATCCCAAAAACAGACTGAAAGATGCCATCCAGATGAAACTAGACCTTTCACCATAAAAGAATATGCTAGGATTCAATCATTTCCTGATGAGTGGGAGTTTGTTGGTAGTGTATCTTCCTGTTATAGACAAATTGGGAATGCCGTTTCAGTGAATGTTGCTAAGGCGCTAGGTGAGGAAATAATTATTTGCATTAACAATCCCTTGGACAAAAAAATTAGTATTAATACAAAGTACACTCAAATCGTACAAAACACAGTTCAAAGCACTTTGGAGGCGCATTCTTCATGAATCATAATAGATTAACTAAAGTCCAAATCAAGAAAATAGATGATTATGCGAGTAGTCGTCTAAAAAATATGATTACTCGAGCTAAAATATTAAAATGGAAGATTAAAATTGCCGATCTAGTCAAAAATCAAAAATTAGATGGGACGCTGAATGTGAATATATTTCCTATATCTGAAGATCCACTAAGTGAAGTCATAGTTGATATATGCCGTAATGCAAGTAATGTTGCAGCCGGCCTTTTATTAGAAGATATTATTTCAGCAATTAAGCCAGATATTGAAAGAGCTCCAAATGGTTCAGGATATGACTTATTTCGTAATAAGAGTATGGCTATTGATTGTAAGATGGCTGACATGACAGTAAAAAAAAGTAGTAAGCCGAAAGCGTCTGATAACTTATCAGAAAAATCAAGAGCATTTCAGAATTGTTGCTTCGTAGAATTTTTCGGCAAGGCTAAAACAGAAAACTTCAATGGTGTCAATTGGTATACTGGAAAACATGCTCATGAATTTTTAGGATTAGATGAAAGTGAAGTCGCATATATATCTAAACGAATTTTAGAATTTAGAAAAAATGCTTATGCAAAAATTAAATTAAATTTAACTCCCAAAAAATAACTCCATTTATCAATACTTTTTCGCTTGCTGGCAAAAATCGAACTAATGGTAGTCGGTAATCATCCACCATAGATTCTTTTTCCTATTTGTTTATCGTATGGTTTGAAATCATATACTTGTTCCGCTATATATGGCGCGTCAACTCAAGATGATGGGGATTTGTGGAACTTATGGTCTAGACTCTGCGAATGGAAGGATGTTAGAGATAGTTTCTGAACAGCTCAAGAGTAAGGGAATTGAATGGGTTGTCTGGGACAATAAATCGAAACCATTACCATTTGTTGGAGAAGATGGATGTTGGGATCACCCCAATGTAAAAGAGTATAAGGAAATGGCTAATTCTGTTGATGCTTTTGTTCTTTCCAGTCCGGAATACCATGGTACAATGAGTGGAGTAATGAAAAATTCTCTAGATTGGTTATCCTTTGATCAAACTACTGGGAAAATATTTGGATTTATCAGTACATTAGGGGGGCAATCAAATACCACCACACTCAATCATATGAGAGTTGTTGCTAGGTGGATACACGGTGTTTCTATACCTGAACAACTAGTTGTTGCTAAAGTTAAACACGTTTTTGATGATAATGGCAATATAACAGATGATGATTTGAATATTCGAGTTGAGAAGTTTACTGATAGTCTTGTTAAACATACAAGTAAATTAAGGCTTCAAGAGTGATTTTTTTGGAAACTTTACCGCCAGGTTCTGAACTAATATTATTATTGATGTCTGTATCAGGTGTTGCTACTTGGTGGTCAAAAAATATACTCAATTCCAAATCCCATACAGTATTTTTTGCTTTCTTAGGCATTGCATCAACAATCACTCTTCTTTATTGGGTGTATTTATGATTAATGGAAACAGTTTTCCCATTCGTTTACCGGTAAATTGGTATACCAAGGAACCTATTGGAAAGCATCCTGATTTGCCAGGAATTACTGGGAAGAGGGTAATCATTGTAATAGAAAAAAAATTCAATCTATTTGAAAAAATATTTGCTAAATTATTCAAAGCCCCCGACAAATTGGAAAGACCATTAGATGACATGAATTCTTTGTTTTGGGAGTTAATTGATGGGTCTAGAACTTTTGATGAAATCTGTGATATAATGGATAATACTTTTCATGAGAGGATCGCGCCTGTTTCTGAAAGACTCAACAGTTCTTTGATTAATTTAATTAATTTAAATTTGGCAATAATTATTGATAAAAAATCTTAGTTATTCATTTAAATCTAGTTCTGGTGTACTTATTCTAGCTTCTTCGTCTCTCTTTTCTTTGTAGACTGCTGAGAAATATGCAATCATTGGCAATATTAACAGTAATGTGAAACATCCTACTAGTGTTGCAAGACTGTATATTGATTCTTGAATAGGGTCAAGTTTGAATTCTTCAACAGAAATTAAATCATGTGTAGTTACGGTACTATTGACATCTATGCCAAGAGATGATATTATTTCTCCATTAGAATCAATGATACTGATTTTCCAAGTAATAATTCTTGTACTATCATCAACAATATTCTCTGCTGTTTCGTTAGCTTCTGCCTGAGTATCTGCTTGTACTGAGCCTAATCCTCCAATTGGCAAATCAAGTGAAACCAATCCAATTAAATTATTTTGTTCATCTAAATTAATTTCATGAAAGGGTCCTTTAATACACGTTTCTATCAAATTAACATAATCTGGTGCAAATTCTTTACAATTGTAGTCTTTCTGATCTTGACCCAAAGACGGTGTATGATACCAATCAACACCAGAAGCATCCAATTTTAGTATGCTTCCTTGTGGTGCGCCATCTACGCTAGTATTTATCCAAGTAATTGCTGAGTTTGTGACGACATACCATTCTGACATATTATTTTCTAACTGTATTAATTCAAGGTCACTCTCAGAATTAGAGGTTTCATATAAATAATATTCTGAATCGACTGTGTTAGAATGCACGGCATAACCTAGAATCAAAATTAATACTAAACCTAGTCCAATCAGTGTCCGTAACATATTTGGATTACGAGACATTGACTTCTCCATATTACTAACGGTCAGCGACATGGTTTTGAATACTTGTTGAGTACCGTTACAGTATGACATACGAGAAACTGCGTTCTCCACTTGTCATTATGGTTAAATACAGACTGCAGGACGGGTGGCCCGCACAAAGGTGAGAGTATGACCACATATTACGATGTACCTGCCGATTTACTCATTGGTAGTCTTTCTTCTGAGCTTCAAGATTTTGATCAAATCAACCCTCCAGAGTGGGCTGAGTACGTTAAAACAGGCATTCACCGTGAGAGGCCACCTACACAAGATGATTGGTGGTTCATACGTTCCGCGGCTGTTCTACGCAAAGTCGGCATGAGGGGTCCTATCGGAACTAACCACATGGCGCAATTATTTGGAGGACCTAAAGATAGAGGAGTTAAACCAACTCGTGCTGCAGCTGGATCAAGAAATGTTGCTAGAACAGTTCTTCAACAACTATCTGAAGCAGGATTGATTACAAGTAAATGGAATCCAGGGAAAACAGTTAATTTTGGCAAAGTTTTGACTCCTGAGGGACATGCTCTCTTGGATAAACACGCGCACTCAGTTAGGGGTGCAGCAGAAGAAAAATATCCAGGTCTTTCAAAATATTAGGTGATATAATGGCTCGAGTTAAACCACTGGCAAAGAAACTTAGACTTAATAAAGTCACGAAACAGAATCGCCGTGTTCCTGTTTGGGTGATGCTGAGAACTAATAGAAATGTGACCAGTCACCCAAAAAGACACATGTGGCGTAGATCAAAACTACAAAGGTGAGTAAAATGGCTGAAGTTAGAGAAATGACAATTCCACTACGTGCTGCATGGTCAGTTCCTCGAACAAGAAGAGCTAACCGTGCAATGGCTCAAATCAAGAAACACGTTTCTCAACATATGAAAAAAACAGATGAAGAAGAAATTTGGATTGATGAGTCAATTAATCATGTTATCTGGGCTAGAGGTATGCAAAACCCACCTAGGAAAATTCGTGTTCAAGTTACAAGGGAAGAAGGCTTCCCATTAGAAGTAAAATTACTGGAGGAATAAATATATGGGTAATATCAGACCATCATTCATCAAAATTCGAGCTTTGAGATTAGTAGAATTGTATCCAGACATGTTCAATGCAGATTTCGAGAATAACAAACATTATGTTACAGAGTACACAGATGTTTCTAACAAGCGTATGAGAAACTGGATAGCAGGATATATTACACGCTACAAACAACGCAGAGTAGATTAGAGAAGTATTATTCTGATCCTTGCAGTCCGACATTTGATTCATATGGGCGAAATGCTTGATGTACCCTCCCCATTTTATTCAAAAAGGGTATCTATTGTCCTAGTTAGGCCGCAATTTGATGGGAATATAGGCGCTGTAGCTCGTTCAATGAAAAACTTCGGTTTCACCGATCTTAGAGTTGTTGGCCCTCATAAAGACTGGTCGGATGAAGTTCGTAATAGAGCTAAACATGCACAATCGGTATTGGATGAAGCTAAATTCTTTGATGATATTCAAACAGCTGTATTCGATTCAAGTATTGTAATAGGAACTTCTGGTAAAAGGGAGCATGGTAGTAAAATTTCCTTCCGGCATTTTCTCGAACCCGAAGATCTCCCTAAGCAACTCAGTAATATTGAAGGTAATATATCCATTGTATTTGGTCCCGAAGGAAAAGGTTTACTCAATACCGAATTAAAAATTTGTGATTTGTTAGTAACTATTCCTACGTGGCCAGGATATCCTATAATGAATTTAAGTCATGCAGTTTCCATAATTTGCTATTCATGGTATAGGAATAATACATTTTCTGAAGATTCTCATAGTGAAAAACTTCTTTCTGCTGATTTAAAGAATGTTTTAAAAAATGAAATTCATAGATTATCAGAATCGATACCAACTATTGATTTCAGAAGAAGTGGAATTGACGAAACATTGCAGAGAGTAATTCTTCGAGGTTTACCTAAAGATGACGAAATTCATAGATTATTAGGTGTAATACAGACTACTAACTTAGCGTTTGAATACTTCTCAGAGAATCCTGAAATTTGGGAAAAAATTATTTCCAATAATAAAAATGATTAATTTACTTTCCAAGTTGCCCATGACTTCGGAGTTTCTCTAACGTGAAAAGCAACTAATCGTAATTTTTGCCCATATTTCGATGTAATTTTTGATTCGATTTGTTCATAAGCCCACTTAGCTAAATTCTCTGCTGTTGGTATAAAAGGTACAACAAAAGTTCTATGTCCATCGCTCATCATTGATAGCGCCTTCAACGCTTCATGATCTTTTTCATAAACTATAAAAGAATGATCAACTACATCATGAATGTAAACTTCGAGTATCTTAGATATATCAGAGAAATCCATTAACATTCCTTGTTCTGAAACACCCTCTTCTTCAACTACATCTCCTTCGATTTCTGCCTCCCATCGATATCTATGTCCATGCATATGACGACATTTACTTTTATGATTTGGAACTCTATGTCCTGTATCAGTTTCTACAAATCTTCTTATTATGGTAACCATTAATCTCTCTCCTCAAAGTCCATTGATGCAGAATTAATACAATATCTCTCGCCACCATATTTCATAGGTCCATCATTAAAGATATGCCCTAAATGTGCATCGCATTTAGAACACTTAACTTCGATTCGAATCATTCCATGAGTTCTATCTTCTATTTGTTTAATTCTTGCTTCATCATGTTCGGAATGAAATGACGGCCATCCGCAACCTGAGTCGAACTTCATTTCTGATGTAAATAATAAATGACCACAACAGATACATGTATATTCGCCAATTCTATTTTCATCCCAAAATTCTCCAGAAAACGGATATTCTGTCGAACTATTTCTAGTGACATTATACTGTAATTGAGTTAATTTTTCTTTGTAATACTCTTCTTTAAATTTTAATTCTGTACTTTTGGCATTATCTAGCACGAATTCCCATGAATCAATATAATCAATAGGATCTACCCTACCTATCTCATTGAATGCTAATATTCGTTCTATATCCGACCCGGTCTTACCTGAACTCCTTCCTTCAGAATCCGGATTATATGAGGTAATCGTATTGGAAAATATAGTGTCAAAATTTAAATCTAGTTGATTACAGCAAAATAATGCATCTTTTAGTATGGAGGATTTATTTTTGTCAATATATGGTAAAAAGAATTCAACCTTTTCAGAATCCCAATTGCCTATTCTAAATGATTGCTCTAAACTTTCATAAAATTCTGGTCTACAATCTGGGTAAATGGCATGATCTCCACTATGGACTCCTAAAGCAATTCTTACACCTATATTTTCTCTGGAAACAATTGAAAGTGCGTGTCCATAGATTATAGAAGAAAAAATTGCATTTCTATTAGGAACTACTGTTGCCTTCATTTGTTCTTCTTCATAATGACCTTCTGGAATTTCAATATCATTTGTAGTTAGTGCAGAATGAAATATTGACATCGCAGATGTCAAATCTACTACTTCATGATTCACTGAAAACCCTTTTTTCCTTAGATAAATAATATTTTCAGTTGCTTTTTCAATCTCAATTATATGTTTCTGGCCATACTTGAATGAGATACAATCTACATAATATTCATCATTTAATAAATGAATGAGTAGACTTGTAGAGTCCATTCCTCCACTTAGAGCCATCACAGCTCTTTTCATTCTACACCCATCCATTTATGAGTCTGTAGAGATAATCTCCATTCAGGATTGTTTCTTACCTTTTCAAAAGTACTATGAAAACTCATCCCATTCCATTCAGTATTCTGGCCTTCATCGTAAAGTGGTTGTAGGAATAAATGGTCAAACCCTTCTTTCAATTGATCATACATCGATAAATCCTGTCCTAAATATACAACTTTTAATTCATTTCCAGTTCTCTGTTTTATTTTTAAATTTACATATTCTTGGTCTTTAGGACTTACGCATATCCAATCAATAATTTCAGAAGGAATTTCTATTGTGCCATTTGTTTCTATACTAAGGTAATAACCTAGCGGTTTCATACAAGCAGAGAGTGTTACTAAATCTTGCAATGCTGGTTCTCCACCCGTCAATATTATTCTATCGCAATCATATTTTGATATTTCATTTACAATTTCTCCTATGCTCATATCTGTCCAAATATCAAAATCTGTATCGCACCATGCACATCTTAAATTACAACCTCCAAATCTGATGAATATTGACGGCATTCCTGAATGAAATCCTTCACCTTGGACGCTATGAAATATTTCTACTATAGGGTACAACTTTTCCAAATCCATATTTTGATTAAGTATAGTCATATTCACCTCTCCTTCAATTTATTTTATTATTAATCAATTGTAATAATTCTGTTCTTGCTTCTGAATTATCAAAGAAAACTCCTTTCATAGTGCTGGTTGTCATTATCGAGTTCTGTTTTTTCACACCCCGGCACTGCATACATCCATGTTTAGCCTCTATTATGACTCCACATCCAAGAGGCTGTAAAACTCTCTCTAAATCATCTGCTATAGATTTAGTGATTCTTTCCTGATTTTGTAATCTTTGTGCATGTAATTCAACTAATCTTGCTAATTTGCTAATTCCTACTATCTTATCTACGGGAATGTATGCTACATGAGCCGACCCTGTAAAAGGTAACATATGATGTTCACAAGTAGAATGAAACTCTATATCTCTCAGTAACACAATACCATCATAACCCTCTGCATTAAAAGTCGCTTCTAATAGTGCATCCACATCAACCATATATCCTTGATATAGTTCTTCATAAGAATCAATTACTCTTTTGGGAGTGTCTAAAAGCCCTTCTCTCAACGGGCCTTCAATCTTTTCGATGTATCTCACCAACGTCTCGATGGCATTCTGGGCATCTTTTTTATTCGGTATATTATTACTCATAAAATCATCTCCTTCCGTGAAATTCGTCTATAGAATCTAATTGATCCAGCATTTTCCTACACGCAGTTCTTACAGCATCTGCTACAGAAATAAATTTCTTTTTATCTCCTACATGTGTTTTTAGATCATTCAGCAA
>TARA_B110000008_G_scaffold61728_1_pt1 | contig 13358 bp, 8 predicted proteins | sample TARA_B110000008 | Tara Oceans TARA_B110000008 (sample SAMEA4396496) | marine metagenome | biome: Westerlies Biome; feature: [DCM] deep chlorophyll maximum layer (ENVO:01000326); material: water (ENVO:00002006), including particulate matter (ENVO:01000060) such as... | depth 40 m
AAGTATTTTAAAAGTAATGAGTTTATTTCATTATTAACTAAAAATAATTTTATTTACTTCAAAAAGAATAACTGATCACTAGATAAATTATCATATATTGGTACAGATGATTTTACTAAATTAAAGATATCAAAAAATAACTTTATTGAATTATTTAATTTAAATATATTTTATTTTAAGTAAAATGTTACAAAAGTTGAGTATAAATTCTCACTTTATGATACCAATTAACAAATTTAAATTTGAAACTCTCATTAATTGATACTCTTATAGTTTTAGCTAAATTATGGCTATTATATTCTCATATGTTGACTCTAATTAACAGTGTTTAGGTAATAAATCTCATATATTGATTCAATTTAACAAATTTGAGGTTGCAAATCTCATTAGTTGAGACCATCATCGGTTAGGCTTGATTAAAAACTGATCATTAGCTGTCAAATGAAACTAAGGAGGAATGTTAATATGGAACGTCGTAAATTTATTACAGGAGCCGCATTAGCTGGTACTGGAGCTGTATTAGCAGCACCGGCAATCGCTCAGGGTGTTAAAACCATCACAGTTGTATCTACTTGGCCTAGGGATTTTCCAGGACTAGGTATTTCAGCACAACGTCTTTGTGCTCGCATTGATGCAATTTCAGGTGGAGCTCTTAAAACAGAGTATTTTGCTGCAGGAGAAAAAGTTGGAGCTTTTGATAGCTTTGATGAAGTTGCCGCAGGAAATTCTCACGCATATATCGCTGCTGAGTATTACTGGGGTGGAAAGCATGCAGCGTACAACTACTTCACATCAGTACCTTTCGGGATGACTACTCCTGAGTGGAACGCATGGATCAAATTCAAGGGCGGTCAAGAGTTATGGGATGAGCTTGCTGCTGGATTTAACTTGAAAGCTCTTACTTGTGGCGGCACAGGCGCTCAGTGTGGCGGTTGGTTTAATAAAGAAATTAATTCTCCTGAGGATTTACAAGGTCTTAAAATGAGAATTCCTGGACTTGGAGGAACTGTTCTTTCAAAACTAGGCGTTTCAACTGTATCACTTCCAGGTGGGCAAATCTATGAAAACCTTGTTTCTGGATCTATTGATGCTACTGAGTGGGTGGGCCCATACAATGACTACTTCATGAAGTTTTATGAAGCTGCCCAGTACTACTACACAGGTGGAATGCACGAACCAGGTGGTGGTCTTGGCTTTGGAATGAACCTAGATTTCTGGAATAATCTTACAGATCACGAAAGAGCTGTAATTGAAGCCGCATGTATGGAAGAAAATGCTGCTCAGCCAGAAGAAGCGATGGCAAACAATGGAACTTATCTTAAAAAGTTAGTTGATGATCATGGAACAAAACTTCGTTCCTTCAATGATGACGTTTGGGATGCTTTTGGTGATGCCGCTGCTGAAGTTTTTGAGGAAACTCGTCAACACTCAGATCTAGCTGCAAGAGTTAACGATTCTTACCAAGCTGCTCTTAGGGATATTGGTGGTTTCCGTGCGATTGCTGAGATCGAGTTTTCTAGCCAACGTAACAGAGTTTTGGGTTTAACTTAAAATCCTTTAAATCAAAAAAATAGGGAGCTGCATTTAACTGTGGCTCCCTTAAAAAATAATAAAGTAGATTTGACTGTTTTTTCTTCTGGAGTAACTCGATGGTTTCATCAACCCCTACTTCTCAAATTACATTAGATGGCCGGCCGGCTGTACTAGTTCGAACGATTGGCTGGTTGACTTTAGCATTTTTAGTAGCCTTTCTAATAAATAATATCTTATTATTAGGATTTGGAGTTCCTTCAGGACGAGAATTCTTTTCAGACCCATCTATTAAAAACCTAATACAGCCCCTTGTTTATGTTATTAGCTTTCTAAGTATAATTTACTGGGTAAATAGAACACCAAATAGAACTTTACGTAGTGACGCAATTCAAATTACAAACTTCAATACTTACTTTATTCGTGCCTGCTTTTTCTCAGTATTATTTGTCGGGGTTGTGGATGCATCCATTGCTTGGCTAAGAGTAGAAAGTTTACTACCAGTATTATTTAATGAGACTGTAGCTTCGGCCCTACTACGTTCTAGTTTTATAGGAACAATGATCCATATCCCTCTTATAATTTTGGGTTTTATTATTGCATTATTCTCACGTACTTTAGGATTTTTTTGGCTTGCATTAATGATTGTTGGAGCAGAACTTCTGATTGTTATCTCAAGATTTGTTTTCTCTTATGAGCAATCTCTGATGGGAGATTTAGTGAGGTACTGGTATGCCGCACTCTTCTTATTTGCTTCAGCCTATACGCTACTTCAGGAAGGGCATGTTAGAGTTGATATTCTATACTCTGGATTCAACTCCAGAAAAAAAGGAAAAGTGAATGCTTACGGTTCGGTATTTCTTGGGATGATGACAGCTATAACAATATTTTTAATTTGTCTCTGGTCCAAGCAAGCGATTGTTAATTCCCCAGTAATGAATTTTGAAGTCACACAAACTGGAACTGCAGGTATGTATACAAAATATCAAATGGCTGCATTCTTATTGATTTTTGCTATCACAATGCAAATACAATTCGTAAGTTCTTTTTTAGAATCCGTAGCCGATATTAGAAATGAGCCAGGTAAGCGAGAAGTCGCCCCTATTTCACACTAAGGAAAAATCAATGGAATTATTTTTTCTAGCAGTACTTGTAATAATAATGGCTACAGCACTCGGCTCTGGTTACCCTGTGGCTTTTGCTTTGCCTGGTGCCGCTATAATAACAATTATTCTTGCCGGAGTATCTGGTCTAATTTTTTCAGGAGATCCATCTGCCTACTTTCATCAAGGAGGACCATCTCAATGGTTATCCTCAGGTGTGACAAACCTCAGAGGAGTCTATTGGGAAGTTGAAAGAGATACCTTGATAGCAATCCCACTATTTATTTTTATGGGTATAATGCTTCAAAAATCTAAAATTGCTGAAGATCTTTTAGTAACTATGGCTAACCTTTTTGGCCCTGTCCCTGGTGGGCTTGGAATATCAGTTGTATTTGTGGGGGCACTGTTAGCTGCAACCACTGGAATAGTTGGGGCTACTGTTGTGGCTATGGGCCTCATATCCCTACCTGCTATGCTAAGAAACAATTATTCCAAACCACTTGCATCTGGCACAATTGCTGCATCCGGAACTTTAGGTCAAATAATACCACCATCTATTGTTCTTATTATACTGGCAGATCAACTAGCATCAGCCGCTGATCAAGCTGGTACAGCTCGTAAACTGCTTCACAAAGAGGCAACCGGTGAGCTTTCGATGCCTAGTATGTTTGATGTTGGATCTACAAGTGCTGGAGAAATGTTTTTAGGGGCTCTGGTTCCTGGAATTGTTTTAGTCGCTGTATATATGCTATTTATTTTAGTTTTTGCTACATTCTTTCCAAAGGCAGCACCTGCAGTAAGATATAAAGGTGTAATGGATCTAAAGTTTTGGGGTGGTTGTGTATTAACTATAGTTCCTCCACTAGGACTTATTTTCTTAGTTCTTGGGTCGATTATTACTGGAATAGCCACAGTAAACCAAGCAGGAGCAATCGGCGCCTCTGGTGCACTAATAATGGCGGGTTATCGTTTAATAGAAGGGACCAAGGCAAGATATTACCCTGCAATTCTTGCAATGCTATCAATACTTTTGATTGCTTTTTGTTTATCAAATTACACCATGAATGTTAAAGCTATTATCGTGAATGGCGGCAATAGTACAGGTATCTGGTTGGGTCTATTAGCGACATTAGGTCTAATTACCTCACTGGTTTGGAGTGGACTTAGAGTATTAAAACTGAACAATACACTCCATGAAGTAATGATTGAAACAGCGAAAACAACATCACTGGTATTTATTATTCTACTCGGTGCAGCAATGTTAACAGCTGCGTTTAGAGCCTTTGGCGGTGAGGACCTTGTTAGAGATTTCTTAAATTCACTACCAGGCGGTTTTTGGGCGAAGTTCGTTATAGTTATGGCCGTTATCTTCGTGCTAGGTTTCTTTTTAGACTTTATCGAAATTGCTGTTGTCGTAGTACCAATCGTAGCACCCATACTTCTTGCAGATCCATCTGCTAATATAACTGCAGTATGGTTAGGGGTAATGATTGGACTAAATATTCAGACCTCCTTTCTAACTCCACCATTTGGTTTTGCACTATTTTACCTTAGGGGAGTGGCTCCATCATCTGTTAGAACTGTCGATATATATAAAGGTGTAATCGCATTTATCTGCTTACAATTAATTGCACTAGGAATTGTTGGATACTACCCTCAACTTGTTAATTATTTACCAAATAGAATGAGCCTATTAGGAGACTCCTCTCCACCACCAAGAAACCCCAAACTTCAAATTTGTTTAGAGGAATATTCTAACGTCGAAGTAAATAAAAACAAAGATCAAATAGTAGGCACCATAGCTAAAGCTAAAGCGCTAGATTTAACATTTCTACCAAAGAAAATTTCATCAAATCTAACAGGGGCATTTAACTCCGCAGAGACCGCCCTTGCCCAATTGGATCAAATATTTGTTGCAGAAAAATTAGTCAAAGATAATACATCTAGTTATCGACCATTATTAACTGTTGTTCGTGGTATTGAAAGCTCTATCAGGAGCGCAGAAAATGAGTCAAAAGAGTTAAAAAGTTCTTTAGCATATTTGAAATCTGAAGATGATGTTGAAAAAAGAGAGCAAGTAATTGCTAAAATGAAATCTTTAGAAAAAGAAATCGTACATCTTAAGTCTGAAATCCCTGACGAGTGGAAGACTACTTACAAAACTTTTAGTAAACTCACTAAAGCTGAAAACAGCGCTAGAATGAAATATCGAAGAGCGGCAGACAAATCTTATGAACCAGTGTCTGAGCTAGTCCTGATAATTGAAGAAAATGATAAGCTTTTAGGCCTTGAGTCAGAACTTGTATCCCTTAGGGTCTTGATCAACAACGATACTGATGGAGACTCTTTATTAGAAGTTAAAAAATTAGCTAAGAAGTTTGGAAGAGTTAAAGGAGCATCCTCCATAAAATCCTCTCTTGGAAAGGTAGCCAGACAGCTTAAGCCAGGTAAGGTTAAACTTGAAAAAGCATTAAAGGAGTATGAAAAATCTCTGAAGATATTTGCTACTAATAAATCTTGGAGAGTAGCATTAAAGACTAATACTCATAAAGATTTAAAAGAGTACTTAAGTGGTATTTCTGAGAGCATTGGAGCAAGAAAACAATCTAAATTAACTCGAAAACAGGGACTTTATTTAGCAAAATGTAGTGCAATTCATAGGGATATTTCTCTAAATTTCTAAGTTTACCTAATTTAGCTTTTAGAGTAATCTAACATAATGGAATTGTCAGGAAAAACTGCACTAATTACAGGCTCCACTTCTGGAATAGGCTACTCAATTGCAAGTAAACTTGCGATTAAAGGAGTCAATATATTCTTGAATTCCTTCACGGACACCCCAGAAGATCATAAATTAGCAGATGATCTTTCAAAAAAATATTCAGTTTCTGCAAAATATATTTGTGCTGACCTAAGAATTGGGTCGCAAGCACGAAGTCTTGTGGCACAAACTAAGCATATTGACATACTTGTGAATAATGCAGGAATTCAACACGTTAGTTCGATAGAGGCTCTACCATCCGAAAAATGGGATGATATGATAGCGATAATGCTAAGTGCGGTTTTCCATACAACAGCGATTGCTTTACCCATGATGAGAAAAGCGAAATGGGGCCGTATAATAAATATATCATCTGCGCATGGTTTGGTCGCATCACCACAAAAAGCGGCGTACGTAGCTGCAAAACACGGTGTAATTGGACTTTCTAAAGTGGCTGCACTAGAAACTGCAGAAGAACCGATAACTGTAAACGCAATTTGTCCTGGGTTTACTGAGACACCACTTTTAGAAAAACAAATACCCAACTTAATGAAACAATATTCGATGACTGAAAAAGAGCTCGTAAATAATGTTCTTATGCAGCGGCAACCCTCTAAAAAATTTGTAACCTCAGAACAAATTAGTGGTTTAGTCCAGTTTCTCTGTTCAAAAGATGCAGACCAAGTTACTGGATCAGCAATTAGTATTGATGGCGGTTGGACCGCAATGTAACTTAGCAATAATATCTTTAAAAATTAAAAGAGTAGACATTGATGATCTTCACAAAAAATATTTTTTGGACAAATAAATGACGTCAGTGTTTCAATCGGGGATCCACCCACCCTGCCCGTCAAATTTTAATCTTACTCAATACGTACTTTCTCATTCCCTTAAGCATAGCACTAAAAATGCTTTAGAGTTAGTTACATCTCAGGGTTTAAGTACTTGGACATACCTAGAGTTATCAAATGCGATAATAGGTACTGCTGCAATGCTTCAATCTATCGGTCTTAAAAAAAATGATAAAGTACTTCTAAGGTTAGGGAATACAGTAAATTTTCCAATTACTTTTTTAGGATGTATATGGGCTGGCATTGTCCCAGTTCCTACATCTGCTCAGTTAACAAAAAATGAAATAAATAGAATATATAAAATTATAAATCCAAAGTTAATTATAGCTGGTGACAAAATATCATTACCAGATACAACAATAAAAATACTTTTTGAGCAGGAGCTTAGGCCTGAAACCTACACTGATAAACTCCCTGCTGATTTGGGAAGTCCAGATAGATTGGCTTATATAGTTTTTACTTCAGGAACATCTGGAAATCCAAAAGGAGTGGCTCACGCACATCGTGCCATATGGGCACGGCAAATGATGTTTAAAGACTGGTATGACATGGGGTCAGAGGATCGGGTATTACATTCGGGCGCATTTAACTGGACTTATACGCTTGGCACAGGGCTCCTCGATCCATGGACCTTGGGAGCAACGTCAATAATATTTAAAGATACCTTTAATCCGGCTAAATTTAATAAATTAATTGAGAATAATAAAATTACAATTTTTGCCTCGTCACCAAGTACATATAGACAAATTATAAAATACTCTAAGCTCGAAAAGACAAAACTATTACGGCATTGTTTATCTGCGGGTGAAAAATTACCTAAAAATATAAAAAACGACTGGTACAAAAAAACTAACTCTAAAGTTTATGAATCTTTTGGTATGTCTGAGTGCTCGACCTTTATTTCGGAAGTTCCAGGAGCGATTAACTCCAAAAGTAAAAACAGTATTGGAAAACCTCAAAGAGGACGAAAAGTTGCAGTTTTAAATGAGTTATTAGCACCAGTGCCATTTAACCAATCAGGACGGTTGGCCATAGCCACTAGTGATCCAGGATGCTTGATAAACTACGTTGGAGAAAAAAAGCTTGATGGAGATTGGCTCGTTACTAATGACACAGTGAAAATGTCAAAGCTTGGTGAAATTACCTTTTTAGGACGAGCGGACGATATTATTAATGCTGGTGGGTATAGAGTTTCCCCAATTGAATTAGAGAACCTTTTCAGCTTAATTGAGGGCATAGAATATGTAGCAGCTATTGAAGTGACTATAAAGGCTAACACATCGATAACTGCAATATTTTACAAGTCAAATAGTTATATAGATGAAAGGGTGTTTAAAGAAATCTCGTGCAATAATTTAGCGCGCTATAAACAGCCTAGATTATTTGTCCGAGTCCATAGTTTTCCACTTTCAGGGAATGGAAAGTTAAATCGAAAAAAACTAAAATCTGATTATGAAAAAAAAATAAAAAACAAAAGCTAGATTAAAACTCTATCTCACCCCACATACCATCCCCTACTGGATCTGCTCCACCATCCATGCCCGTTTCCCCTACTCTTATGGCGTGAACTCTAGGGTTGATGTAACTCGCTGGATTCCTATAAGTTGGGTAACCAGAAGTTTGTAATTGACGTTCTACTGAGCGAAATATCCTATTGGAAAGTTCAATTCTATTCGAAGTGACACAAAATCGAGGTGCAGATACGGCCTCACTGGCTGACATTCCAAAATCTACGACATTTAAAATACCTTGTAATACTCCCATTGTAATTGTTGTTCCCCCTGGAGCGCCAAGTGCAAGTTTAACACAGCCATCTTTCAAAAGCATAGTGGGGCACATCGCTGTAAAACGCGCCTTACCGGGAACTAATGACCCTCTCCTACCCCTCCGAGGATCAAACACCATCATACAATTATTATACATAAAACCTAACCCTTCAGTAATAACTCCAGAGCTAGATCCGAGAGAATGCGTAAGATTAACTACATTGCCATCACTATCAGCTACAACTAAGTGGGTAGTATCTTTGCTCTCTAAAATTTCTCCAGTTTCCCTCACAACATCGGCTTTATGCCCACTAAGAATTAATCGAGCTTTTCCTTTAGCATACTCTTTACTAGATAATTCTTTAATTGGTACAGAGATAAAATCTGGATCCCCCATAAGTCTATCTTTATCAATTGTTGCCAGTTTCATAGCTTCAGAGACAGTTGCTATATATTCAGCAGAATTATGCCCCATTTTTTTTAAATCAAAATTTTCTAAAATATTCAGCATTTCTAAAATCATTAAACCACCACCAGGTAACTGATTAGTCGTGACATCGAAGCCATTATAACTTCCACAAAGAGGAGAAGATGTTACAATCTTACATTTAGTTAAGTCCTCTTGAGTTAAGAGCCCACCATTCTTTTGCATATCTTCAGAAATTAATTTGGCTATCTCTCCAGTATAAAAAACTTCTATTCCTTCATTCGCTATACGCTTATAAAGTTTACCCATATCTGGGTTTTTTATAACATCTCCGATAGCAGGAATATTTCCAGAACTTGTTAAGTAAATTTTTGATGTTGCAGGAAATTCATTAATTACAGAAATTCTAGCCATTCGACCTGCTTGTTCAGGAGCATTCCAAAAAGCATGTAGCTTTGGTCTAACTAAAAAACCATCTAAACAATAGTTAATAGCAGCTTGCATATTTTCACCTAGAGACTTTTTACCAAATTTTTGTTGTGCTAAGTGTAAGGCTTTTAAAGTTAAAGGTGTTGTTAATGATTTGTAACCAAACTCATTAAGCCGACCTTTTAATACGTAACCAAACCCATCTTCACATTCCTTTTCTATTAAATGTTCCCACATTCCTTCAGTTGCAGCAAATGGTGCGCGTCCATGAAAGTCGATAGCAGTATGTCCACCATGGTCTGGCATATAAATTTGCATTGATCCAAAGCCCGCAATTCCACACATTTGAGGGTCAACAGCGGTTTGTACAAAGGCAGCACTTATGGCGGCATCGATCACATTGCCACCATTTTTCAGAGTCTCAAGCCCAGCTTCTACAGCTTCAGGCTGGGGAGCTACTACCATTCCTTTTGTCATGATTTTTTCCAAACTTTTAATCGTTTTATAAAATATTTTTAGCTAAGTAAGATTTAAGATTAATTTTCGTAATAAATTCATTCTGGGCTGAAGAGACGAAATCTTTAAATACTCAGTTAGTGTATGAGGACCAACGCCATCGACACCAAGCCCATCTAAAGTAGGTATTTTTTCGGCAAGAAAGCTACCATCACTCCCTCCCCCTGTATGCATTCCAACCAAATCAAAGCCAACTTCAGCAGCAATTGCACTCGCCATATCAAACAAATCTCGACTTTCTTTTGTTTGGGAAAAAGGAGGTCTATTCATATTACCTTCAATTAAAACCTGTGTGTTTTCTTGAATAGGTTTTAAATCCCTTAACTTACCATCAATTTCATTTGCTAATTGTGTACTCTCTACTCTTAAATCTACCGTAGCTTCACAATAATCTGAAATGGTGTTATCCGCTGTGCCGCCACTAATCTTACCAACATTGAGTGTAACTCCTTGCTCATAATCTGTCATATCTTCAATTCTTAGAATCTGACCTGCCATTTCTCGAATAGCACTACTTCCATCCTTGTGATTGACTCCAGCATGGGCTGCTACCCCACGAGTTATAATTTTGTAACGGCCAACACCCCGTCGGCTTATAACAATTTTTCCTCCATCTCTAGCAGGCTCGGTTACAAGTATATACTTTGCTGATTTTCCAGCATCCTCGATTAAAGATCTTGAAGTTGGACTTCCCACTTCTTCATCTGAGGTACAAAGAATATGAATAGGGAGTAACGGTTTATCTGTACTATTCACGATTGATTTTAGTGCTTGGTAAGCTATGTACGCTCCCCCCTTCATATCGAGAATTCCAGGTCCCGTCACCCTATCGCCATCTATAACAAATTTATTATCACCAAAGCTGCCATGCGGATGAACAGTATCCAGGTGAGTTAAAATTAATATCCCTGTGTTACTTAAACTGCTCTCCTTACCCCAGTTCGATTTTATGGATAGATGATCTCCAAATCCATCCCTACCTGGAATCCGTACGACATCAAAGCCAATACCACTCCAATCAGTCTCAGCTAGTGTCATCATACGGTTCACAGCTTCAGCGTCTGAAGTTGGGCTTTCACATTCAACCCAAGATCTCAAACCATCAAGAATATTTTGATCAATTTTATCCACACTTAACCTCACTATTTAAATATATTAATAATATATTGATTAATCTAACTAATTTATGCAAGCTTTGATATAGAAATACAAAGAACTACTGATTTAAAAAATGGTAATTTACGTTCACGAAACTCACTATCTGTAAATTTAAATGAAAATGGAAAAAAATGACAAGAGAAGAAACAATAAAACACTCCTTAGATTACTTTGACAATGGTAGCTTTAAAAAGGATCTTAGTAAGTTAATCGAAATACCGACTGAAAGTCAGGTTAAAACAGGTATTAAACACTGTTTAAGATATTTAAACTTTTCCATGATACCTGCCTTTGAGGCAATGGGGTTTAAGACAAAAATTTATGAAAACCCTATTCCAAATGCTGGCCCTATTTTACTAGCAACGCGGATAGAAGATCCAGACTTACCAACAGTTTTAGGGTATGGACATGGTGATGTAATATTAGGCTTTGATGAATCTTGGACAAAGGGAAGTGGACCTTGGAAAGCAACACAAGTTGGTGATCTTCTTTATGGTCGTGGAACAGCTGATAACAAAAGCCAACACTGGATAAATATGTCTGCTCTTCGTTCACTTTTATCTATTAGAGGTAATTTAGGGTTTAACGCAAAATTTATAATAGAAACCTCTGAAGAAAATGGTTCTAAAGGTTTACGGGAAGTTATATCATCTGATCTTTCTGCATTTTCTGCCGATGTATTTATTGCTTCAGATGGACCCAGAGTGCGTCAAGATTGGCCAACTATTTCACTGGGCGCAAGAGGTGCAATAAATTTTGATCTCACTTGTAACTTGCGAGAAGGAGGACATCATTCAGGAAATTGGGGCGGTGCACTTCCAGACCCAGGAATTATATTATCTCAAGCGATATCGTGTATAACGACCTCGACAGGAGAACTTAAAATTCGTGAATGGCGACCAGAAATGCCGTCTACTGAAGTTCGAGATCTACTTAGAGATATAAGACTTGATGCTGGGAAAGATGGCCCAATCCCTGACTCTAACTGGGGAGAACCTTCGTTTAGCTCTGCTGAGAATGTCTTTGCCTGGAACTCTTTTACCGTTTTAGCAATGACAGCTGGAAACCCTCAAAACCCTATAAATGCAATAGCACCAAATTCTCGTGCACACTGCCAACTTAGGTATATTGCTGGAACAAAACTAGACCAAATACTTCCTTCCCTTAGGCGCCACTTAGATGAAATGGGCTTCTCTAATGTCAAAATAGAACAACCTCCTCTAGAAAACCAGGGAGGTTTTTTGGCAAGTAGAACCGAAATCTCTAATCCCTGGGTTTCAGTAGTTCGGCAGTCATTAAAAGAGACCTGTGGAGTTGACCCAGCCATCATTCCGCAGATGGGCGGATCGATCTGCAACGATCTCTTTACTGACTTATTAGGCCTTCCAGCAATTTGGGTGCCTCATTCGTACTCAGGGTGCTCACAACACGCCCCAGACGAACACATTATCCTCCCAGTATGTAGGCAAGCACTTAGCCTTATGGCTGGGCTCTACTGGGATCTTGGGAAGCCAAAAGTGTGACTAGTTGTAAAGCTAATTTAGAAGACGCATTACTTGCAGCAACCAACGACTATGAGTCACCAGATGGATATTTTACAAAACTTTCAAAATTAGTGTCTTTTAAAACTGAAAGCCAAATACCTGAAAGTACTTCAATCTTATATGATTATCTTTCTGAAGGCGTAGGCCCTTTATTTAAAGAGTTAGGCTACTCATTGGAAGTATTTGAAAATCCAATCACAGGGCTTGGTCCAATATTGTTAGCAGAACGTAACGAAGAATCTGCTCTCACTGTTTTAGGCTATGGCCATGGAGATGTTATCCATGGACAAGATTCTCAATGGAATAACAATAGAAGCCCTTGGGAGTTAAGCTTTGAGGGTGACAAAATCTATGGGCGTGGAACAGCGGATAATAAAGGCCAACACCTTGCACATATCAGTGCCATTAAGGCCATTCTTAATACTCGTGGAAAGTTAGGCTTTAACCACCGTTTTATAATTGAAATGGGAGAAGAGAATGGGTCACTTGGTTTTAGAACTCTAGTTCAGAAAAATTTAGAAAAATTTTATGCGGATGTTTTTTTTGCCTCAGATGGGCCCAGAACCGAATACGATCGTCCAAACATAACGCTTGGAAACCGAGGTGTTATAAATTTTGATTTAAGTTGTGATTTAAGGCAAGGTGGTCATCACTCGGGGAATTGGGGTGGATTATTAGCTAACCCCGCAATAGTTTTAGCTAATGCAATAGCAAGTATTATTGATGGCAAAGGTGTGCTAAAAGTAGATCCTCTAATTCAAAAAAATATTCCTAAATCGGTCAGAAATGCTCTAAAAGGTATTTCGAGGGATGGAGGTCCAAATTCTCCTATAATTAATAAAGATTGGGGCCCAATAAACAGGACAATTATTGAAAAAGTAACAGCTAGTAATACTTTTGAAGTATTAAGCTTTAGTGCTGGAAGTGCACTTAGTCCAGTAAATGCCGTACCACCAAAAGCCATAGCGGCATGCCAAGTACGTTTTGTTATGGGAACAAAACTGAACGATATAATACCTATTATTCGAGAGCATCTAGATAACAATAACTTTGAACAGGTAAAGATTTGTAAACCATTAGAGTGTAACAGCATTTCTTTTGAAGCTACTAGAACAGACCCAGATAACTTATTTGCGCAATGGGTCCGATCCATAGTGTCAAAGTCTACTAACTTAAAATGCGGAATACTTCCAAATTCAGCTGGGTCTAATATGACTGAAGTAATCCAATACGATTTAAAGATTCCAATTGTGTGGTTGCCGTTAAGCTATGC
>TARA_B110000008_G_scaffold275275_1_pt1 | contig 13337 bp, 10 predicted proteins | sample TARA_B110000008 | Tara Oceans TARA_B110000008 (sample SAMEA4396496) | marine metagenome | biome: Westerlies Biome; feature: [DCM] deep chlorophyll maximum layer (ENVO:01000326); material: water (ENVO:00002006), including particulate matter (ENVO:01000060) such as... | depth 40 m
TTCAATTATTACTGTAAATTTGAATTCAGGTGAAGCTATTCTGAAAACACTAGCCTCAATCAAAGAACAGGAAAATAAAAATTTTGAGCATGTTGTCATTGATGGTGCTAGTATTGATGTAAGTTATGAAATTCTTCAAGAAAATTTAGAGACTTTTGATTACTTTTGCAGTGAAAAAGATGAAGGTATTTATGATGCAATAAATAAAGGAATTTCAAAGGCAAAAGGCGAATACTTAATCCTTCTTCATTCTGGAGATTATTTTGATGGTAAATCAACATTAAACGACATATCCGAATATATCCTAAACAACCCATCATATGATGTTTATCTTTCTGATGTTTTAATTTGCTCTGAAGGCTCTTTTCTTAATTCATGTAGACATTATCCATGTGATGTTTTTACTGCAAGTCGAATGCGCTTTGGAATTATGCCTCCCCATCCAGCCATGTTCTTTAAACGAGAATTGCATGAAAGAATTGGTTTGTACTCAACTAAATATGATATTGCAGCAGATTTTGATCTAATAGTTAGAATGTTTTTAGTGGAAGGCTTGACTTACACTTCTTGCAATATGGTTTTTATAAAAATGGAGCCAGGAGGACTTAGCGATAAGATAGCAAGTAAGATTAAATTACAAAAAGAGTTATTGGAGGTATGTAGAAATTGGAATATTTCAACTAATCATTTTTTACTTTTAATACGTTATTTAATTAAGCTTCCAGGATTAATTCCATGGCTAGCTAGATTTGTAAGCTATTTTAAAAAACCTAAAGAGCAGCATCATAATAATTTTCCTGAAAAAATATTAATTGTTTCTGAGTGTTTCTATCCTGAAGAATTTAAAATTAATGAAGTGGCTATATCCTGGAAAGAGAAAGGATATGATGTAGATGTGTTAACTTTAAATCCAACTTATCCACTAGGTAAGGTTTTTTCTGGATATAAAAATTGGTTTTTTCGGAAAGATGAATACAAAGGCATAAATGTTTATAGATTACGAGCTGTTACAGGCTATAAAAATAGTTTATTTAAAAAAATATTGAAGTACATTAACTTTATGGTCTTTGGTGGCATTGCAGCAGTATTCATTGGGAAAAAATATGACTATGTCTTTGGCTTTAATCTAAGCTCTCTAACAGATATGTTTCCCGCAATAATTATTAGTAAATTATATAAAAAACCTACAATGTTTTGGGTTCAAGATATTTGGCCTGATAGCGTATATGCATATGGCTTTAAAAAGACAAGGGTTCTTTCGGCACTTTTAGATTCATTTGTAAGATTTATGCATCATAATATTAATGCTATAGCTATTTCAAGTAAGGGCTTTGAGTCAAAAATTAAACCTTATACAAAAAAAGGAATGAAGTTTATTTATGCGCCAAATTGGGCCGATGGCCTTGATATGGATGTTGAGGCTGTTAATTTGAGTGCAAGTCAAAAAATTCATTTTACTTTTGCAGGAAATATTGGGAAGATGCAGAATTTAGAAAATATTATTAATGCATTTCTTTTATTGCCGGATGAGTATCTAAAGAAATCCCAACTAAATATTATTGGAAATGGATCCAATCTTGATAATCTAAAACTACTCGCGAATAATAATAAAAATGTTGTTTTCATTGAAATGCAACCTCGTAATCAAATTGCTAAATTTTATAAGGCCAGTGATTTTTTGATTATTTCTTTAATTGATGAACCTGTTTTCTCAGTAACAGTTCCAGCTAAAACTCAAACCTGCATTGCGGCAAAAAAACCAATTTTAGCTATTATCAATGGTGATGTCGCTGATATTGTTGAACATAATAATTTAGGAGTTAGTGTTAGCCCATCAAATATAGAAATGATTAGAGATGCTTTGATAAAATGTATTGATATGCCAAATGCAACGAAAGAGAAATTTATTAAAAATAGTGATAAATTGCTTTCATCCATATTTAATAAAGATAATATTATTAAGACACTTACATCAACTCTAATTGACTAGTAACGATTTGATGTAAATTTTTGTGATTATTAAAATAACTTTTATTTTTTGGCGTTAAGTTAAAAAATTTTAGAAATATAATGAATATTTTCAAATAATTTTATGAATTTTTTATTAACAGGCTCTTCTGGCTTTATAGGTACAAGGTTGCTTAATGCAATAAATGACAATTTAGTATTATTGTCGCGAAATAACAATACTTCTTTTCCAACAATAATTTGTGATTTTGAAAAAGATGAAATTCCACCCGATACTTTTCTTTCAATAGATATTGTAATTCATCTTGCAGGAATATCTCATGACCTGGGAGATGCAAGTAAAATTGAAAAATTGTATCATAAAGTTAATGTAGATGCATCCGTTAAACTTGCAGCTCTTGCTGCTAAAAACAATGTTAAGCGATTTATTTTTATAAGCAGTGTTAAAGCTGGAGGGAAGCCAATTCCTGGAAGATGCAGGCTGGAAGATGAGCAAGACTCGCCTGATGGTATTTATGGAATTACTAAAAGAGAGGCGGAAGTAGCAATTCTAGAGATTGGAAAAATATCTAAGATGAATGTAGTTGTTATTCGCCCATCGTTAGTTTATGGACCCAACGTAAAGGGTAACCTAAATTTAATGCTTAAGGGCATTAAGAGTGGATGGTTCCCCCCATTGCCTGAAACTTATAATAGAAGGTCAATGATTCATGTTGATGACTTAGTTAGGGCAATTATGTTGGTTTCAAAAGACCAGCGTTCTAATGGAAAAATTCTAATTGCTACAGATGGAAATTTATATAGTTCGCGTGAAATTTACGAGACCATGTGTGTTTTGGTTAATAAATCAATCCCTAATTGGCATGTACCAAAGTTTATGTTTAATCTTTTAAAATTTATGAGTAACCGATTTAAATATAAAGTTGATAAGTTACTTGGAGATGAATGTTATGAATCTAAGGGTCTTGATGATCTTGGTTTTAAACCAAATAAAACTCTATCTGAGATGAATGAAACGTCTTTTTGATTTAAGTATAAGTTCAATGGCAATTATACTATTGCTTGTCCCAATGCTTATAATAATTGTTGCAATTTTGTTAACATCCAGAGGCAAAATACTGTATTGGTCAGACCGAGTAGGCCTTAATAATGTGATTTATAAAATGCCAAAATTTAGAACAATGCTTATTGATACACCAGAAGTGGCAACTCACTTGTTAGAAAAACCTGAAAAATATTTAACCCCAATTGGAAGTTTTTTACGTAATTACAGTTTAGATGAATTACCACAATTGATATCAGTTCTAAAGGGTGATATGAGCATAGTAGGCCCAAGACCAGCATTATTCAATCAAATTGATCTCATTGAATTTCGAAAAGATAAAGGTTTAGAGGAGTTGATGCCAGGGATCACTGGATGGGCTCAAGTAAATGGAAGAGATGGCTTGTCAATCGTTGATAAAGTAAAATTAGATGAGGAGTATAAAAATCATCAATCACTTTTGTTTGATTTAAAAATAATATGGTTAACTTTTTTAAAAATAATAAGGCCTGAAGGAGTTTCTCATTGATTAGTCAGATGTCAGTTCTCTCAAGAGCAAGTAAAAAGATTATTATGGTGTTTGTTGACTCTATATTAATTATTTCTACATTATTACTCTCTTTTTCAATACGTCTAGGGTATTGGTATTTTCCAGAGAGCGACTTGGTGTGGATTATCTTTGGCTCGCCCATTATTGCTATTCCAATTTTTATACGCTTTGGTTTGTATAATGCTGTCATTCGTTATATTGGATTTAATGCACTATCCTCTATTATTCAGGCGGTTTCAATCTATGCCTTATTATGGGGAATTATTGGTTTTATGGGGGCCGTTGAAGGGATTCCTAGATCTGTGATTTTGATAAATTGTATCTTAGGAATTGTTTTAATTGGAGGTTCAAGAATAATAGCTAAATGGCTATTTGCCGAGTATTTAGATTCTGAAAATAATGATAATGTTATCATTTATGGTGCAGGCTCTGCAGGAAGACAGCTTGCAAATGCTCTCTCTCAAGCTATGGAATACAATCCAATTGCATTTATTGATGATTCAAAAGAATTAAATAAGCAAATTATTAATGGTTTAAGAGTTTACAGTCCGGAAGTTATTGAGACACTGATTACAAGGCATAATGTAGTAGAAGTATTGATAGCTTTGCCTTCTCAAACACGAAAAAAGCGAAATGAAATTATCAGCTCATTAGAGCCTTTTCCAGTGATGGTAAGAATTTTGCCAAGTATTACTGAGGTTGCTCAAGGAAAAGTTAAGGTAAATGATCTGCGTGAAATTAGCCTATCTGATCTATTAGGGAGAGATTCTGTAACACCAAATCAAGAGCTGCTAGATCTAAACATTAGAGAAAAAGTAGTAATGGTTACTGGCGCTGGAGGGTCGATTGGGTCAGAATTATGCAGACAGATTGTTAATTTGGGCGCAATTAAGTTGGTTCTATATGACAATAGTGAGTTAGGACTCTATTCCATAAATAATGAGTTGACTGAGCACAATATTAATTGTGAAATTCTTCCAATCTTAGGTTCAGTAACAAATCAAAAAAGATTAGAAACAATATTTAAAAGATATGAGGTTGATACAATCTATCATGCAGCAGCTTACAAGCATGTTCCTATGGTTGAATTTAATTCTACTGAAGGCGTAAATAATAATATTTTTGGAACATTAAGTTGTGCCCAAGCTGCAATCAAATCTAAGGTAGAAACTTTTGTATTAATCTCAACTGATAAAGCTGTTAGACCAACTAATACAATGGGTGCAACAAAGAGAACCGCTGAACTTATTCTTCAGTCACTTTCAAAAGAACAAAAATATACAAAGATGTGTATGGTAAGGTTTGGAAATGTTTTAGGTTCAAGTGGGTCAGTTATTCCACTTTTCAAGGAGCAGATACGCAAAGGTGGTCCTATAACAGTTACTGATATTGATATTATTCGATATTTTATGACCATTCCTGAAGCGGTTGAATTGGTTATTCAAGCTGGTGCTATGGGAAGAGAGGGTGATGTCTTTGTGCTTGATATGGGAAAACCAATTCGAATAAATGATTTGGCTCGTAAGATGATTCATTTAAGTGGATTGACGGTGAAAGATGCACAAAATCCTGAAGGAGATATTGAGATTAAATATACGGGGCTTAGGTCTGGTGAGAAGCTCTATGAGGAATTATTAATTGGAGATAATGTTTCTGAAACAGAAAACTCCATGATTATGAGTGCTAAAGAGCAAATGTTGAGTTGGAATGACCTTTATTCAGATCTGGAAGATTTAAGAAATGCAAACGATAATTTTGATATTAAAAAAGTGCGAAGATTATTAATGCAAATCGTTCCAAACTTTAAGCCACAGAGTGACATTGTTGACATAATCTATGACTAATATTACTAAAAATTAATACTTTATTAGTTTTTTAAATTAATTTTCTTATGTAAGACTAGAGCAATTAATGAATTTTTTTATTATTGTCTTAAATAATTTTCAATTCCAATTCTTTTAAATTAAGATTCTAAAATCCTGCAAAGGGAAATAATTGTTAGGTAATGCAGAATTAAAGGTGCTATTTCTCGCCCAATATAAGGCAAAATATATTCTATAGTAATAGAGTTAAATATATGAAGGTATTAGTTACAGGTTCAGCGGGCTTTATCGGTTCAGCACTATCAATAAAATTGCTGGAAAGAGGTGATACTGTAGTAGGTATAGATAATCATAATGAGTATTATGATCCTAAGCTAAAACAAGATCGATTAGATAGACATATTAATAATAAAAACTATATCCATATTCAGATGGATATTCAGGATGGCAATGGTATTAGTGCACTGTTTGAAAAATATCAATTTGATTGTGTTGTAAATCTAGCAGCTCAAGCTGGTGTTCGATATTCTATTGAGAATCCAAGTGCGTATATAGAGTCTAATATAGTTGGTTTTGGACATATTCTAGAGGGCTGTCGTCATAATAATGTGCAACATTTAGTCTACGCTTCTAGTAGCTCTGTTTATGGGTCTAATACTAAAATGCCATTTTCAGTTCATGATAATGTTGATCACCCATTGAGCCTTTATGCAGCGAGCAAAAAAGCAAATGAACTTATGGCTCATACTTATAGTCATCTCTACGGATTACCTACAACTGGATTAAGATTTTTTACAGTTTATGGTCCTTGGGGGCGTCCAGACATGGCTTTATTCAAATTTACTAAGGCAATGATAGAAGGTGAAAAAATCCCTGTTTTTAATTTTGGAGAACATAAAAGAGACTTTACTTATATTGATGATATTGTTGAAGGAGTGGTAAGAGTTCTTGATAATCCAGCCAAGCCAAATGTTTCATGGAATGGATTTAATCCGGATTCTGGAAGCTCAAAGTGCCCTTGGAAAATATATAATATCGGCAATAATTCGCCTGTAAATCTTTTGGATTATATTAAAGCTATTGAAGATGCACTTAATATTGAGGCTGATTTAGAGCTTCTTCCATTGCAGCCAGGTGATGTGCCTGAAACATATGCTGATGTCGATGATTTATTAGCTGACATAGACTATAAGCCTTCAATGAGCTATAAAAAAGGTGTAAAAAACTTTGTCAAATGGTACAAGGAGTATTACGCACTATGAAAACTCTAAATACTTCCAAAATAGCTATTATTGGATTAGGTTATGTTGGATTGCCTCTGGCCGTTGAATTTAGTAAGGTTATCGAAACTGTAGGATTTGATATAAATAATACTAGGATTTCAGAATTACTAAATGGGATTGACAATACATTAGAAGTGACTCAAGAGGAATTAAAAAAAGCTTATTCGCTAATCTTTACAAGCATTAAAAGTGATATTCAAAGTTGCAATATTTACATTATTACAGTGCCAACACCGATTGATCAAGATAAAAAACCAATGCTGACTCCATTGATTAAGGCGAGTGAAATGGTAGGTAGTATGTTAAATAAAGATGACATTGTTATTTATGAGTCAACAGTCTTTCCTGGAGCTACAGAAGAGGTTTGTGTTCCAACACTTGAGGAGTATTCAGATCTAACATTTAATAAAGATTTTTACTGTGGATATTCCCCTGAGCGTATTAATCCTGGTGATAAAGAACATCGCATTAGTTCAATCAAAAAAATAACTTCCGGCTCAAATCCTGAAATTGCTAACATAGTTGATAAATTGTATCAAAAAATTATTATTGCAGGAACACATAAAGCTAGCAGCATTAAAGTTGCTGAAGCAGCAAAAGTTATTGAAAATACACAGAGAGATTTAAATATAGCTCTCATTAATGAGTTCTCTATAATATTTAATAAGCTAGACATTGATACTGAGGCTGTTCTTGAAGCGGCCAGAACAAAGTGGAACTTTCTCCCTTTTAAACCTGGATTAGTTGGCGGACACTGTATTGGTGTAGATCCCTATTATTTAACTCATAAAGCTATACAAGTGGGTTATAGCCCTGAGGTAATTCTTGCTGGCCGTCGACTTAACGACAATATGGCAAATTACGTAGCAGATCAAGTAATAAGACTCATGACTACGAAAAATATAACAACTATTGGGTCAAGAGTTTTAATTATGGGTTTGGCGTTCAAAGAAAATTGTCCCGATATCCGAAATACTCTTGTAATTGATTTAATTAATAAACTTAAAATTATGAATTGCAAAGTGGATGTATATGATCCAGTAGTGGCTAAAGAGGAAGTATACAAAGAGTATAAAATTGAGCTGATTGAACAGCCTAAGCAAGATCAATATGATGTAATCATTCTTGCTGTTGCACATGATGAATTTAAAAAGCTATCTTTAAGCCAAATTAAAGGTTTTGGAAAAGCTAATATTGTGCTATACGATATAAAATGTTTATTTAATGAAAATGAATCGGATGGGAGGTTGTAATGAATAGCAGTTATGACTTTTTTATGTCTTTAAAAGTCAAACATCGTTCAATGATTAATAGAAGTCAGTTTTTATTTGACTTGGAATAAAGTAAATATTTATCTTACAAAAAATGAATATTATAATATTGGCTCATGTGAAGAAGAAGTTGACAATTCACAATACAGATTAACTCTGGATGAGTTTAGTGATTACAAAGCCATTATGGAAGTCTATAAAAAACTTAAAAACAAGATGGATTTAACTTATGAAGAGTTACTAGAGGTATTAGAACAAAATTTATACATTAAAGAGATTAATTGCTTAGTTAGTCAAAAGCAGATAAATTAAAGGCTTATTTTGAATTATTTTAAAAAACTTCATTCATTTCTTGATAAAGAATATTCTTCACGTTTAATTTGGCTGGTGTTTTTTTCTATTTTTATTTCAATAGTTGAGACTTTAGGTATTTCAGCAATTATGCCATTTATCGATATCGCTACTAACTTCAATCAAATTCATGAAAATAGATTTTATCAACAGCTTTTTGTTTTTCTAGGTTTTGAAAGTGATTTAAATTTCGCTATTTTTTTAGGGTGTTGTTTGTTAGGATTTTATATTTTTAGGGGTGTGGTGAATTTGTTTTATCACTACTCGATGGCACATTATGGTCAAAATCTTTATGCTCACATAACAAAAAAATTATTCAGAGCTTATTTAGAGATGCCTTATCAGGTTTTTATTTATAAGAATAGTAGCTACCTAAACAAAGTAATTATTTCAGAAGCTTCTTTAATTGCTGGGGTAATTAACGCAGTTTTGTTAATGATTTCTGAAGTTTTTATTATTTTTTTCTTATATTCTGTAATGCTGATGGCTAGTTGGAAAATAACACTTCTATTTACCTTTATTTTACTAATTAAGTTATTTTTATTAACAAAAAAAGTGTCTAATAAATTAAAAATAGCTGGAGTTGAGCGAGAAAAAGCTCAAGCAAGTATGTACGAGGCGACTAATCGACTATTTGGTAACTTCAAGCAAATTAAGTTGCAATCTAAAGATAGATTGATGAAGTTAACTAGTGATTTTTCAAAAACAGTTCAAAGATATTCAAAGGCAAATACAAAACGTATATTTTTAGGTTCTGTCCCAAGATTGTTTCTGGAAACAGGGGGTTTTTCATTAGTAGTAATTTTTATAACTTTTTCACTATTTTCAACTAAATCTGATGTAGCTAACATTTTGCCAGTACTAAGTTTATTTGTATTAGCGCTATATCGCCTCCTTCCTTCCACTAATAGAATTATTAGTAGTTACAATACCTTAATTTACTATTACAAATCTATCGACGCTGTTGATGATGCCTTATTAATTAAAAGAGAAAGTTTAGATGATAAAACTCTAGAGTTTAGAAGAAAGATTGAATTAAATGACATAAATTTTAGTTATCAAGAAAAGCCTGTATTGAAGAATGTAAATTTAGAAATTAGAAAAGGAGAAAAAATTGCAATTATTGGTGAAAGTGGAACTGGAAAGACTACTTTAGCAGACTTAATTATCGGTTTATATCAACCCAATCATGGAGAAATGAAAGTTGATGAGGTTTTGATAGATGAAACTAATCTTCAAAATTGGCGTTCTCAAGTTGGCTATATCCCTCAACATATCTATTTGTTTGATGGAACAATTAAAGATAATGTTTCCTTTGGGCGAAAATTTGATGGAAATTTACTAGATAGGGTTTTAAAACAAGCAAATATCTATGACTTTTTACAGACAAAAAAAGGCATCGAGACTTTAGTTGGTGAGGGTGGTATCCAACTAAGTGGTGGACAAAAACAACGTATTGCAATTGCAAGAGCGCTATATGGTGAACCAGAAATACTAGTCCTAGATGAAGCAACAAGTGCTTTAGATAATGATACTGAGGAGAAGATTATGGAGGAGATCTTTAATATTTCTGAAGATAAGACTTTAATAATTATTGCACATCGCTTAAGTACCACTAAAAAGTGTGACAAGATTTATAAGGTAAAAAATAAAAATATTGAATTACAATTTTAAACTTTTCAAAATCAAAAACAAAAACACTGATGAAAAAATATATCTATATTCCTACTGGTAACAAAGTCTGGATTGATGTCGCAATTGACCTCTATAAAAGAGGTCTTGCAGAGCCAGTTTTATGGCTTGGTGATGACCGTCATTACTCAAAAGCACGAGAGGTCTTTGGTGAAGTTGTAATGAGTAAACAAGATTTTGTTTTTTATCCAGAAAGAATTAAAGATATCAAATATAGAGGAGAAAATATCGATTTCTTCATATCAGATAATTACTTAAGAGCTAAAGACAGATGTCTAAAAATGATGGATAGGTTAGATATCTACGGTACTTTTGGCAGAATTGATAGGGAGGTTATTTTTAATAAGCTTGCTATTTGGGCTCTTCGGAGAATAGAAAAAATAAAGCCAAATGCTATGGTAGTTTCAGAAACTCCTCATTCTCATACATATTATTTGATTTATGAAATATCCCTCTACTTAAATTTGGAGGTTGTTAAATTTAATACTTGGCCAACTACACCGCTCCTATTTTTGCAAGATATGAGGACAGGTTTGAGATTAAAGAAAGATATATTAATTGATAATGAAATCACCAATAAAATTCAAAGAGAAGTTTTAAGATATGTGGATCTTCTATCCATTGAAGAAAATGATCAAAAATATGAATTGTCATATATGAAGGATAAAAGACTTCGAAAAAGATTTGATAAAAAAATTATTAATTTTTTTAAGTTAGATTTATTAATAAAAATTAAAGAGTTTTGGTTTCAATTTCGAATGTACTTTAATCCAATGTATTATTCAATCAACCCATATAAGCTCGGTATATTTGCAAGAGCAAAAATAAAGAGAATTAGGGAAAAAAATTTATTAAGGGCACATGATTTAAATCAAGAAAGAGTGGATTTAACAAGTCAGTATGTTTATTTTGCTCTTCATTATGAACCTGAAAGAACAACCAATCCAGATGGAGGTGAATTTCATGATCAACTGCTTGCAATTACTAGGCTCAGATCAATATTGCCAAGCTCTTTAAATATTATTGTTAAAGAGCATCCATCGCAGTTTTATTTGTCTGATAGGGGTTCTCGTGGAAGAAGTCCAATATTTTATGATTGCCTTAAGAATATTGAGGGTGTTAAGTTGTCTTCAATCAGTGAAAATCCTCTTAATTTAATAAGGAATAGTGTCTTTGTTTCGACAATTAGTGGAAGTACAGCTTTTGAATCTGCAATCATCGGAAAACAGGTGCTTGTCTTCGGAGATGCCTGGTTTAACGGATGTCCTAATGTAACTTTATGGTATAAAGGCCTTACATTTGATGAGATGATGCAAAAAGAAACCTCAAGTAAAGATAAGATTATTGAGTATCTACTCAACGAAAAAAGACTCTATTGTGTTCCAGGATGTTTAAATCCTAGCTCTCAAAAAAGGTGTTCAAGTTATTTAGATGAATCCTTCTATAATCTCGAATTCAAAGGAATATCTCATCTTTTGGAAAAATTTTTTTCTAAATTATAGATATGAGTAATATCAAACAAGATATAGGAATAATTATATTTTCAAGGATGGATTCTAATCGATTACCGGGTAAAGCGTTAATAGATATATTTGGTCGAGAATTGCTTGGAAGAGTTATTGATCGTGCTAAGCATATTAATGTTGCAGGAAGAATTGTTGTTGCAACATCATCACGTTCAGTTGATGATCCAATTGCTTATTATGCTGAATCTGAGGGAGTAAGTGTTTACAGAGGAGATGTTGATAATGTTGCTGGAAGAGCATTAGAGACATGTAAATTTTTTGGGTTTGTGAAGTTTGCTAGAATTTGTGGCGATAGGCCTTTTTTTGACCCTGAACTTGTTTCTAGCCTCCTTGAAATTCATGATGAATTAAATATTGATATTGTTACTACAATGTTTCCAAGGACATTCCCACCTGGACTTACTACTGAGATTATTAGTACTGATTCATTAGAATTTGCCTTATCAAAAACTGATGATCCAGTTGATAGAGAGCATATTACAAATTATTTTTACAATAATCCACAAAAATTTAAAATTCATAATGTAGATATACCAAATAATAAAAATTATGATAATGTTCATCTTGTTGTTGACAATGAAAATGATTTATTAAGAGCGAGATGGATTGGTTCAAAAATTCAAACAACTCATAATGATGTGAATACTATTATTAGCCTAGCAAAAGAATGGGAAAATACTAGTAATATTGGAAGAGACTAATATGATAATTTTAGGAGTATGGGATGGCACTCCTGCAAGTGCGGCAATTATAGTAGATGGAAGGCTTGTCTCATCAGTTGCAGAAGAAAGATTGTCAAGAAAGAAGAATGAATACGGCTATCCTTTTCGAGCAATACAATCAGTTCTTGATTCTGCAGGTGTTACAATCAATGAAGTTGACCATGTAGCGATGTCAACAGTTTCTTTGGCGCCAACTTACTTTTATACCTTGAGAAATACGACATTCTCCATAAAAGATTATTGGAAAGAACAGAATGAATACTGGTATCCAAAGTTCTATGAGGGTAAGAACCCCAAGTACTTGGATATTTTTTCTCATCGAGTAAATCCTGATTTTCCATATAATGAATCACTCATCAAGGATGAGAATGATAGTAAAGGTATGTGGAATGCAAGACTTGATCATTTATGCCAAACACTAGGTATAAGTAAATCAATTGTTTCAGTCCATGACCATCATACTTGCCATGCTTACTATGGTTATATAGCATGCCCTAATCGCAAAAATCAAGATGTTCTTGTTTACACAATGGATGGAAATGGAGACAAGTCAAATGGTACTGTTTGGATTGGTAAGCCAGGAGAAAAATTAGAAATTATTAAGCGCACTAATAATTGTAATATTGGCAGAATGTATCGTTATTCCACTCTATTGCTTGGTATGCGTCCAGCTGACCATGAATATAAGGTAATGGGACTTGCTGCATACAATAATCATAAATATGGAAAAGAGGCTTATGAAGTATATGCTGAAACACTTCAAGTTAACGGTTTGGATTTTAGTTATAAGACTAAAGTTAAAGATCACTTTTTCCACTTTAAAGAGCGTTTGGAGGGGCAGCGCTTCGATGCAATTGCTTATGGTATTCAAAAACGAACTGAAGAATTATTAACAGAATGGATTGATAATGGGGTTCAACAAACTGGGATTGGTAATGTGATTATGTCAGGCGGTGTTGCTCAAAATATCAAAGCTAATAAGCTCATTTCAGAATTGGATGGTGTTAATCAGCTATTTGTCCCACCAGGTCCAGGCGATGAATCTTTAGCGGTTGGTGCTGCGTATTTAGCTCTTATTAAACAAGGTGTAAGTATTAATGATATACCAT
>TARA_B110000008_G_scaffold51506_1_pt1 | contig 13297 bp, 10 predicted proteins | sample TARA_B110000008 | Tara Oceans TARA_B110000008 (sample SAMEA4396496) | marine metagenome | biome: Westerlies Biome; feature: [DCM] deep chlorophyll maximum layer (ENVO:01000326); material: water (ENVO:00002006), including particulate matter (ENVO:01000060) such as... | depth 40 m
CATGTCATTATTGGTTAACTCATTGATATTACTTGTGTCGGTTGGTTAACTGATGCCTATCTAGGGAAACAGTGGAGTGTGGGGGCATATGTACCCATATAGTATTACTGACCATATTACTGACCATTATGCGCCTTATTGTAATGAACTGGTGTCTGATGTATCCAATGTAGCATGAGTATTAGCTGATCGTTGACGGATGCCACAGGAGATGAATCCCTGTCTGTCCGCCATCTGCTTCCCCAGATTGCAAACTAGCCCATAATTGCGTGAATAACCGCGTTGTTTCACTGAGATAAAGGCTTGCGTTTTGTGTGATGCTTGCGCTCAGGCCTTGATATCACCGTTTCTATAGCCTTTACTCAGACGCACATTTGGCGTGGGTGGGTTTTGCCAAAAGCGAGATATTAAATGTGAGACGCGTCGATGCTTTATCTAGCATGTCAGTCGACAACCTATTTATAAGGATTAAGTAGACACCACTTTATTTATTAAAATTTTCTAAGAAAGCGATAAATTGAGAAGTTGCGTGATCAGTTGTTTCGGTTTTCCAGATTGCTAATGTATCCATTTGCTCTGTCACATCTTCCAATGGGACCACAACTAGGCCAGAACCAGCCGCACTTTCTACACTTTCCGTTAAAATAGTTACGCCCATACCACAAGCTACAAGTCCTAATATTCCGGCAGTATTGAAAGCCTCTTGAACTACATGTGGAACGAAGCCGGACCGACGACAAAGTGGAATCAGGTAAGCGTGAAAATGTTCCCAATCTTTCGAAGTACCATGGATGAAATCTTCATAAGCTAAATCCTCCAACCGAATGCCACTGCGTTGAGCAAGATGATGATTTTCGTGTAGAACGCAAACGAATTTTTCGGATTGGATTAGACATTGATCATAGCCCTGACGATTGATAGGGCCAGTTACAAACCCAACATCTAATTCACCTTCATCTAGTTTTTGCAGTTGTGTCGTAGTTACATCATGGTGAGGCTGCAAAACAAGACCAGGTTGGTATGACTGAAAGTCTTTGAGTATGCTTGGAAGCAACCCAGCAATTGCCATATCCGTATAACCAATGCGTAAACTTCCAATTTGGCCATTATGAACGAGGCGTGTATTTTCTACGGTGTGCTCAACGGCATTAATCACCCCACGACACCCTTTAAGGAACGTTTCACCCGCATGCGTGATCTTTACACTGCGGTTGGTGCGATGAAAAAGAGTAACCTCTAAATCTTCCTCTAAATTGCGGATTGCACGGCTTAATGCTGGCTGAGCGATGCACAGTCGTTCTGCTGCGCGACGAAAATGGAGCTCCTCGGCAACGGCGGTAAAGTAGCGAATATGTCTAAGGTCTAATCTCATGATGCTATTAAGGTATCAAAACCAAATTAATTGATATTATACCTGTATTATACAATATGCCAATGTATTACAACTTACAAAACAAAAACAGACAACATGGAGAGATCAATGAATATATTAAAGACAACGCCCATGGTGGCATCTGCGTTGGCATTAGCCTTTTCTGCACAAACTGCGCTCGCAAAAGATGTGGTCATAAACCTAGGCTATGCCGCTGCAGAAGGTAGCTCTTATGCAGTTTTGGCAGATAAATTCGAGGAACTGGCCGAGGATTATTCTGGTGGCTCGATTGACGTAAAAATACGTTGCTGCGGTCAATTAATGGGAGAAGATGAAGCTTTTAAAGCAATGCAACTTGGCACTATTGATATGCATGTGATCACGGGCAACAATATCTCACCACATTTCCCGCTTATGGATGCATTTGTGCTGCCTTATATCTTTGAAGATAAAGATCATGCTTACCGCGTGCTTGAAGGGGAAGTTGGAGAAAGTTTATCACAGTCTTTGCTTGATGCAACTGGTGTGCATTTGCTGACATATGGGTTCGTTGGGGATCGTGATTTTTACAACTCGCGTAATCCAATTACGAATATGGAAGATATGGCAGGGCTAAAGGTCCGTGTTCCTAAAAATCAGGTTATGATTGATACGTTTAAGGAATTTGGAGCGGCGCCAATTCCATTACCGTGGGCAGACACACCAACTGCGTTACAAACGGGTACCGTTGAAGGTGCTGACAATGGTACATCTTTTATTAAGTCGCAGAAGTTCTATGAAATCATGCCATACTTTACGGCTCTTGAACATTTCACTTATTTCTCACCACTTTTCGCCAGCAAGCGCATCATGGGCAAGCTTGATGATAGCCAACGTGACGCCGTAATGCGTGCGGCACGTGACGCTGGTATCTACCAAAAAGAAAAAATGACACGTCAAGTGACCGAAATACGCAAATTTCTTTTAGGTGAAGGCGGCATGAAAACGGTTGATTTTGATCGTAGTCATTTCATTGCAGCTGGGCAACGCGTTCAGGATAACTACGCAGCTGACAAAGGTGATGATTTCACCGCTTTGGTTACAGCAATCCGTGCGGCTGCCAACTAAGTTAAACTCTTCCGGGAGCTTAAGACATACGGCCCTATGGTCGTGTGTCCTTTTTACCTAATTATCAGGAGGAAGTTATGTATGCTAAAGTTGATCAGTATTTCGAAGAAGTGCTGTGCATCTTTTTTTTGAGTGTTGTTGTAGGATCTGTCTTGATGCAGGTAGTTTTACGTTTTTTCTTTCATACCGCCGCTGCATGGGCAGAAGAAACTGCCATATATGGTATGATCTTTGCTGTTTACCTTGGAGCCACAATGGCGGTGCGTGACCGTGCACATATCCGTATCACTCTTCTGGTAAGCCGTTTACCATTCAAAATGCAGGTTTGTAGTATTGTTTTGGCGGACATTATGTGGATGGGATTCGTGATCTTCATGATCGTACAAACGAGCACATATACCCAACTCTTATTCAATGTAACCTACCAAACACCTGGCTTGGGTATTGAGCAACGTTGGGTTCAAATGTTCATCCCCATTCTGTTTGGATTAATGCTGTTTCGAATTTTACAAGTCTACTGGCGTTGGCGCGCCCGCGCATTCAAAGGTCTTCCACTATGAGCAAACTTAATGATGCTAAAAGCACAACTTCGATTATTCCTATTACTGTATTAGCCGCGCTTACTCTTGGATTGCTTACATCGATTTTCGCTGGAGTTAACGGCCCAATTCTTATGGCAGTAATTTTTGTATTCGCAATGGCCATTGGCGTGCCTATACCATTTGCCGCTGGAGTCGCCACCGTAGCGGGCCTGAGCATTGCCGATATCCCGATGACCCTGATGGCACAAGCCGCATGGACTGCATTTGAACCGTTTCCCTTAGTAACAATTCCATTGTTCATTCTTGCAGGGCAGTTAATGGAACAAGGTGGAATGTCTGAAAAGCTAGTAAATATCGCTCAAAAGCTAGTTGGGGCTTATAAAGGCGGGCTTGGCCTGGTTACTGTAGTGGCCTGTATGTTCTTTGCAGCTCTTTCTGGCTCTGGTCCAGCAACCACAGCCGCTATCGGATCAATTACAATTCCAGCGATGCAAAAAGAAGGTTATAAATCTAGCTTTGCAGGCGCAATCTCAGCTGCAGCAGGTGCACTAGGCAGCATGATTCCACCATCAAACTTGTTAATCATCTTTGCATTGGTCACTGATGTTTCTATCCCACGCCTATTCCTTGCAGGTATTGTGCCAGGTATAGTGTTGGGTTTGATGCTAATGGTTGTGGTTTTCATCATATCGGTCAAACACGGCTATGGTGGCAATGGCGAAAAGTTTAGGTGGAGCCCCCTGCTGGAGGCCTTTTGGGAAGGTAAATGGGCTGTCATGGCACCCGTGATTATCCTTGGCGGTATTTACGCAGGTATCTTTACCCCATCAGAAGCCGCAGCTGTGGCAGTAGCATATGGCTTGTTCGTTGGCATGTTCATTTACCGTGGTTTGACATGGATTAAGCTGTTCCATGCCTTTAAGTTCACAGCAATTGTAATAGGTACAGTATTGTTCATTCTGGGTTCGACCAAAGCATTCGGTCAATTAGTTACAATTTTTGATATCCCAAGTTCAGTACTCGCTCTATTCCAAGGTTTGGTGGAATATCCATGGTTGGTAATGCTGCTGATTGGTGTATTCTACATCATCGTAGGTATGTGGTTGGAAAGCATCCCACAGATCATCATTTTCACCGCTGTGTTTTTCCCCCTTATTACCAGTCTTGGAGTTGATCCTGTTGTTTTTGGTATCTTCACGGTTATGACATGTGAAATTGGATTTCTTACGCCACCTATCGGCGTCAATCTGTTTGTCGCTGCACGGATAAGTAAAATCACAATCGAAGAGATTTCGGTTGGTGTTCTGCCACTTCTCATACCCTATGTTCTTATGATATTTCTCTTGGTTTTTTTCTCTGACTGGGTCACCTATTTACCAAATCTTGTATATGGAGTTCCTCGATGAATACAAAGACTAACGATCCATCGATATTGGGGTATGTAGATCGACTGTCGGCCCGACCAGGTGAGGTTCTAGAATTTAAAGTGTCGTCTGCCTCGATGGAACCATTCAACGCACGGCTTGTCAGATCAATCAGCGCCGACCCAAATCCTGATGGTCCAGGTATTGTGGAAGAGGATGCCTCGCAATTTTTTAGCAATCAATCCTTCGCGTCCATTCACCAACCATTTGCGGCAGGATCATACGGGGTAGCTGAAAGTGAAGTGTCGGCAAAACCCATAATCTGCATTACCTTTTCAGCAATCATTTTCCCTACGTTGTTAACAGGACAGGTGCAAATTGTTCTAAGTTTTGGTAGATATGCTTTGCAGATAAATCAAGCTGGTGCAGTCAGCCTAAAGGTGGATGAGCAGACTATTACGATCGACCAACCTGTTAAGTTGCGCCAATGGTATCGGATCACTGCAAAAGTAACTCATGAGAATATAACCGTTCAACAAGTTGCGCTTGGAATCCAATCTGACACCCCATGCTCAGCAAATGGAAAAGGCGTTCTGAATCTTGAAACCTCTGGTATACCAACGGTAGCCGCGAGCGTTACAGACGATTATGCATCCCTATATTTCAATGGGAAGATTGAAGCGCCATCTATCAAAGTTGACGATCAAAGTCTATGCGTTTGGGATTTTACTAAGGATATATCGACAACGACTGCATTTGCATCAACTGGCCCAAATCTAAAGCTTGTTAATTTTCCAGCGCGCGCTGTAACCGGATCATCTTGGGATGGTACGGAAATGAATTGGTCCCATAAGCCCTCGCATTATGGCGCAATCCATTTCCATGAAGATGATATTTATGATTTTGAATGGGAAACGAGTTTCACATTTCTTATTCCTGACGGCATCTCCTCGGGTGTCTACATAATGCGATTGGAATGTGATGGGCATGAAGATGCCATACCATTTTTTGTGTGTGCCCCACTTGGAAAACCCAAAGCGAAACTATGCGTGCTGATTTCAACCATGACATACGCAATTTATGGCAACCATGCTCGCCCTGACTATGATCCATCATGGCAAGACAGAATAAATGATTGGGATGCTTATCCTTACAACCCTGCTGTATATCCAGAATATGGGTTATCGACCTATAATTATCATTCTGATGGCTCAGGCATTTGTCACGCTTCGCATCGCCGTCCACTGTTTAATCTTAAACCTGGATATATAACCTTTGGTGATACGCCATGTTCAGGTTTGCGTCATTTCCCTGCAGACATGCACCTAATCAGCTGGCTTCACGCCCAAAGCATTGATTATGATTTAATTTCTGATCAAGAACTGCACAATGACGGGGTAGAAACAATTACAGATTACAAGGCTGTTACTACCGCAACACATCCTGAATATCACACAACCGAAAGCTTGAATGCTTTACGTGACTATCGTGACAGCGGTGGGAACCTCCTTTATCTCGGAGGGAATGGTTTTTATTGGCGTGTTGCCGTTCATACTGAAAACGACAGCCTACTTGAAATTCGGCGCGCAGAGGATGGTATCCGTGCATGGGCTGCAGAACCTGGTGAATATTATAATGCATTTGATGGAGGTTATGGTGGCCTATGGCGCCGCAATGGTCGTGCGCCTCAACAATTGGTGGGTATCGGGTTTGCAGCACAAGGAGAATTTTTTGGGGACCCTTACCGCCGTGTTTGTACCGATCCTGATTACAACTGGGTCTTTGAAGGGATCAAAGGAGATTTGATCGGTGATTTCGGATTGTCGGGCAACGGCGCTGCAGGATTTGAATTGGACCATATTGACTACCGGCTCGGAACGTTGGAAACTACTGTTCTATTGGCACGTTCTGTAACCCGGGATACTGGCTTCATGCTCGTTCCAGAAGAGCAGTTGACCCACCTTACCAATCTGACTGGTGATACTGCAAAAGATGCTATGCATGCTGACATGATTTATACTGAATATCCAAATGGTGGTTGTGTATTTGCAACTGGATCAATCACTTTTTGCGGAAGTTTACCTTCGAAGAATTTCGACAATAACGTTTCTCGCCTACTTAAGAACGTAATGCAGAGGTTGCTAGATTAATTAGGCATCACTATTCTTCCTAAATTATTTAATCTTCGTTATGAATATGGTGGAGGTAGTTTTGCTGGTATGATTTATTATGGTGATGAGCAAGGTTTTGGCGGTTATTTTATAGATCCCAAACCAAACTTCATAAGTTGTTGTTGTAGCTGTCAAGCCGGCACTGTAATGAGTTCAAGCAGTGGTAAAAAGGTTTGGTGGCGTTGTGCATTAGAGCATGAGTGGAAAGCGTTTTCGCCCATTTGCAAAACCTGATGCTTGATCTACTAGGTCAGTCGACACCGCCATCTTGTCAAATTAAATAAGTGATTTACGATATAAAACTTAAGTGATTATCATGCCCTTGGTATGAAAGCTGTTTCGTTTGGGCGGATATCATTTACAACGCGATCACGAATGAATTTTGATACTTCAGTTGAGTCAAGATCAAAAGTACCACAACCACTCAATGCCATACGTGAGTTAATATTTGTACCTAAAAATTCATAAACAACACGATAGCATGCAATATCACCAACAGTTTGGTTTGCAATACCCATCGTTAGACCCGAGAGATATGTCGAAAACTTGAAATTGCTGGTGTAAACGACAGTTTGCCAAATCCGGGTACCTGGCGTTGTTTCCCTTTCATAGATAAATAATCGATCAGCGTTATAAAGGGCCACACCCTCGAATTTGTTTATAGGAGCTGCTCCATCGCCTTGTTCTGGGTAGCGTTCAATATTCTTGGTTAAAATTGCTCTGTCGGACTCGTAAATACATAATAGCGATCTCGTTATCTGGTTAGGATTATCAGCTATGATGAAATGAGAGTAATAAAACCCTAGGTATTTGTTCATCTCTCGCCGAGTGTCAATATGTTTGTATCCCCCGCCTGTGAAAAAATTTTGCATTGGATCGGTTGACGCTGCGTGTGGCGGATTTAAGGCAATCAATCTACGAAAATCGTTCACTGGCATAAAAATTTCAGTTTCCTCAACACCAAAATAGTCGGAAATTTTCCGCAAATTTCGCACTGATGGAAGGTTTTTTCCAGAAAGATATTTTGTGAACTGTTGTCGAGAAATCTGCAAATCACGACTAACAGAAGCGATTGAGTGGCTGTAGCTAATGAGTAGACGTAGATTTTTTGAAAAAATATTTCGGTCTTCGATTATATTACTCCAGAATTTTTTAAAAGTATATCATACGACGCATTGTGACGCAAATCATTTACGATTTACGTCTATATTTGATTATTAAAAATGTTGATTTTAATTTTATGCCAAATATAAATTTAAGAGTGATTGCCATAACGCGTATGCCCTTAGGCAATTCTTATTTTAAGGAGGAAATATGACAACGTTTAATAGAATGGGAAAGTATTCCCAAGTGATTATAGTTTGCATTGCAGGGTTTGGAATTTCTGCTACGCATGCAGATGAGATAAGGCTCCAAACACAATCTGATTTTGGACAGCTTGATCCAGCATTTTGGCAAAGCAGTGCAGATCAGACGATTATAGATGCTATTTTTCCAAAGTTGATTGAATTTAAATCAGGCTCGGATTGGGAATGGGAATTGTCTGCTGCAGAGACAATCGAACAGATAGATCCGCTAACGATAAATTTTACATTGAAAAAAGGACTAATGTGGACTGGTGATTACGGCGAAGTAACTGCAGAAGATGTCGAATATTCATTCGAACGTTATATTGATAAAGATCTTGCTGCTCCTAATAGTGGTGACTGGGCTCCACTTAAGGATGTTGAAGTCGTTGATAAATACAGTGGTGTGATTCATTTCAATGAACCTTTTGCACCTGTATGGTGGAGTACACTACCTTACACAGGTGGTGCAATTATCAGCAAAGCTGCTACAGAAGCAAACGGAGGGACATTTTCAACTGAACCTGGCGCAACGGCTGGGCCATACAAAATTGAAAAATGGGACCAAGGTCAACAAACTGTATTAGTTACTCATGATGGATGGAATGGTGAAAAGCCAGCATATGATCGCGTAATTTTAGTGCCGATAAATGATGCAAAATCTGCTGAAGTTGCATTTGAAGCCGGGCAAATTGATGTTTCTGGCGTTGCAGTTAGCTCTGTCCCAGAAATGAAAGCCAACATGCCTGTGGATTCTATTTTAGAAGTGCGCCCGACAGCTGGATATTTTTGGTTGGGCCTAAATGCTGAAAATCCATCATTACAAGACGTGCGTGTACGACAAGCGATTACAAAGGCAGTCGATGTAGATGCAATTATCGAAGGCGCATATTTTGGAATTCCTGAACGGTCTACTGGATTAGTTGCACCTGGATTAATTGGCTATAGCGAGGAACAACAACCTAACCGTGACCTTGAAGGGGCACGAAAGCTATTGGCAGAAGCTGGTATAAGCTCGCTGGATTTGGAACTAGAATTGCAAAACTCTACGGACGAGCAAACCACTGGTTTAATTATTCAAGCAAACCTTGCTGAAATAGGCATCAATGTTCAATTGAACACACATGAAAGCGGGACATTCTGGAGCTTAGGTGATGAAAAAGGTGTCGGCATGCAAATGACATTAAAAGCGTTCACCAGCCCCCCTGATCCTGCATGGTCGACGCAATGGTTCCTTGAAGGTCAAGCCGGTATTTGGAACTGGGAATGGTTCAAGAGTGAAGAATATGAAAAACTGCACTATGCAGCCATCTCTGAGACGGATTTTGGAAAGCGTGCAGAAATTTATCACGAAATGCAAGATATTATGGATGCATCCCACTCGTTTGTTTGGCTTATCCACCCTCCGGCATCTTTAATCTATAAAGACTCGATCATTCCGGGACTATTACCGAATGGTGACTACAAGTTACATGCATTTGCGCCTGCTGAGTAATCAGTACTGTAAAGTAGATAACTAATAAAACTCTGTTGGCGGTTATGATAATTCGCCAACAGACCATCAAATTTCAAAAAATACTTGGGAAGTCTAATACTATGAATTTAATCGCGCCTACAATTTTGGAACCAACTCTTGAAATTGATCCTAAAGACTTACCTTTTAGAGTTGTTGAAGAAGAAATTTATATTCCACTCAAAGATGGTACGCGATTAGCCGCTCGGTTGTGGAGACCAGAGATAGATGGAGTTTTCCCAGCAGTTCTGGAATATATTCCATATCGTAAACGTGACGGTACAAGAACGCGTGACGAAGAACAGCACCTATATTTAGCAGGTCATGGATATGTTTGTGCACGAGTTGATATGCGTGGATCAGGAGATTCAGAAGGTATTCAGCTAGACGAATACTTACCAGTCGAACAACAAGATGGGTTAGAAGTAATCGATTGGTTAGCTGCGCAATCTTGGTGCACAGGTTCGGTGGGTATGTTTGGCCTTTCATGGGGAGGGATTACTACCCTACAACTTGCCTCACATCAGCCATCAGCGTTAAAGACAATTATTCCAGTCGGGGCGTCAGATGATCGTTATTATGATGATGCATGTTACTTTGTTGGGGGTCTTGCGGGTGAAACCCTTGGGTGGGGTGGCGTAATGTTTGCTTTTAATGGCCGACCTCCAGATCCTGCAATTTATGGAGAGAATTGGCGTGATGCTTGGATGCGCCGCTTGGATGAACCTGACTTGTTTATGAAAATCTGGCTGGAGCATCAGCAACGTGATGACTACTGGTTGCAAGGTACCGTTTGTACAGATTACGACCGCATTCAAATTCCAGTTTATGCGATAAGTGGTTGGACGGATTGTTGGCCTAATACAGTAATTCGGTTGATGAGAAATCTCAAAGCGCCGCGAAAAGGATTGATAGGACCCTGGTCGCATCTTTACCCAGATCGGGCGTTGCCTGGCCCTGGCGTAAACTTTTTGGACGAAATGTTGCGCTGGTTTGACCGTTGGCTTAAGAATGAAAAGAATGGAATTGAAGATGAGCCAATGCTAACCCTTTATCGTCAACAAGAGGTATCAACGGACCCTTGCCATGCATCAAGACCGGGAGTTTGGCTGGATGCAGATACATGGCCGAATGAATCTCTACAGTACCAAACTTACTGGCTAAGTAGGAATGGATTGGCCGATGTGCCCGATAACGGAACTATGTCGATATGTTCACCTCAATCGATGGGAATGCTTAGTGGTGATTATATGCCGCTTTCCAATGATCCGACCTTAGCGCAAATGCCGGGTGATCAACGAAGTGAAGATGCTGGATCGTTATGTTTTGATGGTGCGCCGCTAATTGAGCCTTTAGATATCGTTGGTACAAGCAAAATTGATTTTGATGTTAGCAGCGATGCTGCTAGCGGCCTTTTGGCTGTGCGCCTATGTGATGTTGACGAAAATGGCACATCAACACTTATCACCTATGGCATCGTGAACCTGTCACAACGTGATGGCCGAGAAGTATGTGCCGAAGTAGAGGCGGGAACTTCCTATCGCATCCAATATGATTTGAATGATATCGCGCATCGGATTGTTAAGGGGCACAAACTGCGCGTTTCTGTTTCAAATGCAATGTGGCCAATGGCTTGGCCCGTTGCGGATAATCATAAACTAACTTTGCATTTAAAAAATTGCCGCGTGAAACTTCCAAATGCCAATCTAGTGCCAAGCGATTTGTCACGCGTGTTGTTTACACAGCCAAGGGTGACAAAACCCGGTGGTGTCGTCGAACAAAAGGCAGGATCGCACAGCAGAACAATTACCCATGATTTGTCCACAGGAAAGAGGGCCTTAACATTGCAAGCTGATTTTGGCGCTCACCTAATAGAAACGGCGGATATAACGGTAACTGGCCATTCTCAGGATCGCTTCGAAATCGCAGATGATAATGTTCTAACGGCCAAAGCTGAATATCAATTTGGTATGGGGTATCAACGTGAAGGTTGGAATGTCGCAACACAGGGTCAAATGACGGTTACATGTGATAAAGACAACTTTTTACTAAAAGGTGAATTGAAAGCCTTCGAAGATGATAAGGAAATATTTTGTCGATCATGGGATGAAACCATCCCGCGGCGTGGGTTTTAGAGTAATGATACAAAATAAAGCCAGCACATGATTGGATATGCAGTTCAGCGAATTGGTGTAGCGATACTTATTGTTTTTCTCGCGACAACAGCATTGTTTGTCATGATTCAATTTGTTCCTGGGGATCCTGCAAATGTGATGCTTGGGCCGCGCGCTACTCCCGAACTCAAAGAGGCGCTTCGCGAACGGCTCCATTTAAACGATTCAGTTTTTGTTCAAATATATTATTTTTTCGTTGGGCTTCTTCAAGGCGATTTAGGAGTTGACCTCACCTCGAACCGCCCTGTGGTTTCAATTTTAGCAGAGCAAGCACCATACACAGCTATGCTGGTGATTTCGGTATTGTTGGTGGCATTGATGGGTATTCCAATTGGGACTTACGCTGCAGTTCACCGTGGTGGATCATTTGATCAGCTCAGTGGTGTGATCTCAGTTTCTATAATTGCAGTGCCGCCAATCGTGATAGGCCTTTATTTGATTCTAGTTTTTGCAATTCAGTTGAGATGGCTTCCTGCAATTGGTGCAGGAGAAGGATTTTGGGCAGTAATAAAACACCTAATTTTGCCAACCTTAGCCATAGGTCTGACATGGATTGGTTATGTGTCGCGTTTAGTAAGAGCCTCTGTTATCGAAGTGCTTATGCAAAATCACGTCAAAACAGCACGCGCGTTTGGAATTCCTGAAAATAAAATTCTACGACGATATGTGTTGCGCGTAGCGCTTCCAGCGACTGTTACTGTTTTGGGGGTAAGCATTGGATTCATCCTGTCCACCGCTGTTATTGTTGAAATACTGTTTTCAAGACCAGGTATTGGTAAGCTAACCTATGACGCAGTCATTAGCCGAAATTACCCAGTTGTAATGGGAGCTGTTTTGTCCAGTACAGTCTTTATTGTTGTGGCGACCACCTTGTCGGATTTATTGAATGTCATGCTAGATCCACGATCTCGGGATATAAATTCATGACCACATTTGTTGTCAAACGTCCAACGAGATTTGCTCGCATTTTTCAAGTAATACGAGAGCTTTGCTCTAGCCCATTGGGTACTTTCAGTTTCGTGATAGTACTATTATTCTTCGCAGTTGGAATAACGGCAGATTATATCACGCCTTATGATCCAATTAAGATCGACATCCGAAACAAACTTTCTGGCCCTAGTTGGGATCATTGGCTGGGCACAGATCAGCTGGGACGCGATGTATTTTCTCGTTTGATTGTTGGTACAAAAATTGCGCTGTATTTAGCGGTGACATCTGTATCTATTGCACTAGTAATTGGAATTTTGCTTGGGATGATTGCGGCATTTACTAACCAGTGGATCGACTGGGCTTTATTGTTGGTATTTGACACAATAAGATCATTTCCAGGTATTATGTTTGCCTTGACGATTATTGCGCTATTTGGTCCAAGTGTAAATTCGATAGTTGTTATCATCGTTGTCTCGACTTTTCCTTCTTACGCTCGACTGGTTCGCACTCAAGTTATGTCACTTCGCAATGCTGAGTTTATAGAAGCACAGCGAGCTATGGGTGCAAGTACGTCGCGCATTCTACGCTTACATATTCTACCTAACGTGATTGGTCCTGTATTGATTGTAGCGAGTATGGATGTTCCGCTAGTGATCGGCGTAGAGGCAGGGCTTAGCTTTCTCGGCCTTGGCGTGCGCCCACCCACGCCCAGTTGGGGTACGATCCTGAACGACGGATTTTCATTCATTAGAAACACCTCCTGGATTGTGTTTGCAGG
>TARA_B110000008_G_scaffold42812_1_pt1 | contig 13292 bp, 11 predicted proteins | sample TARA_B110000008 | Tara Oceans TARA_B110000008 (sample SAMEA4396496) | marine metagenome | biome: Westerlies Biome; feature: [DCM] deep chlorophyll maximum layer (ENVO:01000326); material: water (ENVO:00002006), including particulate matter (ENVO:01000060) such as... | depth 40 m
ATGCCTGCCCAATATCCACGAAAGCAAAAATTGAATGCTACGGCGATAATCGCAAACGTTCGCCATTCGAAATAAGGTTGTGCAATATCAATGACGCGTTGATCGGAGTTAAATAACCCCATCAGTTGGGCGCTGAATAGATAAAATAGCAGAGTTAGAGGGAGTGCAATGAGGCTGCCTAGCAGCAATCCAGCCATTAATGGCTGACTAGCCAGCTCACCTTGGTTAGCCCCCATGCGCCGTGCAACCAGTGTTTGCACCGCCGCGGATAATCCCATCACAAGAGAGACGGTTAAAAACGCGGCGTAGCTGCCTATGCCCACAGCGGCAAGCGCATCCGAGCCAAGGCTGCCTACCATCGCCGCATCCACAAGATTCAAAAGACTTTGAGACATCATGCCCAAAATAATTGGAATGCTGATACTAAAAATACGTAGTAAGCGAGCACTCGGTATGTTGAGTGCTCGCCCTAAGATGCGGGTAAAAGAATTGATGGTCGTCGCCAGCTAATGATTGAAGTTTAGTTCAGACTTGGTTTAAATTTAATTTAAACCAAGTTCACAACCAGTATAAAACTAGTAGTTTAAGTTAGGCGCTAACCAGCGCTCCATTACATGGACTTCTTCATGCTTACGAGCCGAGATGTCTTCTACTTGGTCTTTATCAATCTTTCCCAAACCAAAATATTTTGACTCAGGATGAGAGAAATACCAGCCGCTGACGGATGCTGATGGGAACATGGCAAAGTTCTCAGTCAACGTTATACCTGCATTCGCTTCTGGGTTTAGCAAGCGAAATAGCGCGGCTTTTTCCGTATGGTCTGGGCAAGCAGGGTAACCCGGTGCAGGACGGATACCTTGATATTTTTCTTTAATTAATTCAGCGTTAGTCAGGTTTTTATCGCTCACATAACCCCACGTTTCATTTCGAACAATAGCATGCATGCATTCAGCAAATGCTTCTGCAAGGCGATCAGCCAACGCTTTCATCAAAATATTGTTGTAGTCGTCGTGGTCTGTTTTGTATTGCTCAGCTAAAGCTTCCGCTTCCAATCCGGACGTTACTGCAAATGCGCCCATATAATCATCTTTAGCATTATCGCCAGATTTAGGCGCAATGAAATCCGCTAATGAATAGTTAGGCTGACCCGCGGGTTTATTGGTTTGCTGACGCAGCTGATGTAATGTTTCTAGCACTTCTGTGCGGCTTTCATCGGCATAAATCTCGATATCATCAGCGCCTTTGCGGTTTGCAGGCCAGATGCCAATAACGCCTTTACTGATAAAGAGCTTGTCTTTAATGATGCGATCAAGCATTTCACGAGCATCTTTATAAAGTGCGGTTGCGGCTTCGCCTACTACTTCATCTTCAAGGATGCGCGGGAATTTACCCGCCAGTTCCCAAGACATAAAGAAAGGGGTCCAGTCGATGTAATCCACCAGTGTTTCTAATGGGAAGTCGTCATAGACAGTGATACCAAGCTTATTCGGTTTTGGCGGCGTGTAATCACCGAAGTTAATTTGAGGCGCACGCTCGCAAGCAGCAGGGTAGCTTAATAGCGGCTTACTTTTACGATTAGCGTTACGAGCACGTACTTTTTCATATTCAGCCAGTGTTTCTAATCTGAACGTTTCTTTCAATTCAGGATTCACCAGCTTTTGGGCAACACCTACGGCGCGAGAAGCATCGGCTACATAAGTAATAACGTCGTTGCTGTATTGTGGGTCAATTTTGACCGCGGTATGGGCTTTAGACGTCGTTGCGCCACCAATTAACAAAGGAATGTTGTAATCTAAGCGCTGCATTTCTTTGGCAACGTGAACCATTTCATCGAGCGATGGTGTAATCAAACCTGATAAACCAATGATGTCGCAGTTTTCTTCTTTGGCGGTTTTCAGAATTTTATCGGCCGAAACCATAACCCCAAGATCTACCACCTCAAAGTTATTGCACTGAAGCACAACCCCTACGATATTTTTACCAATATCGTGAACGTCACCTTTAACGGTGGCCATTAGGATTTTACCTTGAGTTTCAGACTTACCGTCTTTCTCTGCTTCGATAAAAGGCAGTAGGTACGCGACCGCTTGCTTCATAACACGAGCACTTTTTACTACCTGAGGAAGGAACATCTTACCTTCACCAAATAAATCACCCACCACGTTCATGCCGTCCATTAATGGACCTTCAATAACTTGAATAGGGCGATCAAAGAGGTGGCGTGCTTCTTCAGTATCTTCAACGACAAAGGTATTAATGCCTTTTACTAAAGCATGGCTTAAACGCTCTGCCACAGGAAGATTGCGCCACTCTTGAGTTTCAGCTTCTTTGACACTGCCGTCACCGCGGTAGTTATCCGCTATTTCCAATAAGCGATCCGTGCCGTCCTCACGTTTATTTAAGATAACGTCTTCAACGCGTTCTTTCAGCTCGGCAGGCAGATCATCATAAACCGCCAGCTGGCCTGCGTTCACAATGCCCATGCTCATGCCGTGTTTAATGGCGTAGTACAGGAATACGGAGTGAATCGCTTCACGGACTGGATCATTACCTCTGAAGGAGAACGATACGTTACTAACGCCACCCGAAATCAGTGCATGAGGAAGGTTTGCCGTAATAAATTTACACGATTCAATGAAATCAACCGCATAGTTATTGTGTTCTTCAATGCCAGTAGCAACCGCAAAGATATTGGGGTCGAAGATGATGTCTTGTGGTAAGAATCCAACTTCATCAACAAGGATGCGGTAAGACTCCGCGCAAATTTCATTTTTACGCTGTTCAGTATCGGCTTGACCTTTTTCATCAAAGGCCATGACCACAACAGCAGCACCAAAGCGCATGCAGCTTTTTGCTTTAGCGACAAATTCTTCTTTGCCTTCTTTTAAGCTGATTGAGTTAACAATCGCTTTACCTTGAATGCACTTAAGGCCTGCTTCGATGATTTCCCATTTAGAGGAATCAACCATGATCGGTACACGCGAGATATCAGGTTCAGACGCGATTAGATTCAAATAACGAACCATCGCTTCTTCGGATTCCAACATGCCTTCATCCATGTTGATATCGATCACTTGGGCGCCGTTTTCAACCTGTACGCGAGCAACGTCTAAGGCTTCTTCAAATTTATCTTCTTTAATCAGGCGCTTAAACTTAGCGGAACCGGTTACGTTAGCGCGTTCGCCTACGTTAACGAATAATGAATCGCTGGTAATTGTAAAAGGTTCAAGGCCAGCAAGGCGGCAGGCCACTTCGATCTCAGGAATCTTACGCGGCTCGTATTTATGAACTTGTTCAGCAATGGCAGCAATATGCTCTGGGGTCGTACCGCAGCAACCACCAATAATGTTTAAGAAACCGCTTTGAGCAAATTCACCCACAATCGCAGCGGTTTGTTCAGGGGTTTCGTCGTATTCACCAAATTCGTTTGGCAAGCCAGCATTTGGGTGTGCCGAAATGTAGCAATTGGCTTTGGCGGATAATTCTTCGATGTGTGGACGTAATTCATCTGCGCCTAATGCACAGTTAAGACCGATGGATAGTGGCTTGGCGTGGATGACTGAGTTTAAGAACGCTTCAGCGGTCTGACCCGAAAGCGTACGGCCACTGGCGTCGGTAATGGTGCCAGAAATCATAATTGGCAGCTCATAACCTAATTCTTCGAACACCCCTTGCACAGCATAAATCGCCGCTTTTGCATTAAGTGTATCAAAAATAGTTTCGATCAAGATGATGTCTGAACCACCTTTGATCAAGCCATGAGTCGCTTCGGTATACTCAGCAACTAAGGCATCAAAAGTAATGTTACGGAAGCTTGGGTCGTTTACATCAGGAGAAATAGACGCTGTTTTACTGGTAGGGCCTAATACACCGGCAACAAAACGAGTTACGCCAGTTTCAGCAGCAACTTCATCACAAACTTGGCGTGCAATTTGAGCGGCGACTTCGTTCAACTCTGGAACTAAGTGTTCCAAGTCGTAGTCCGCTTGAGAAACCCGAGTTGAGTTAAACGTATTGGTTTCAATAATATCAGCGCCCGCATTAAGGTAGGCTTTATGAATACCTTTAATAATGTCGGGTTGTGTTAAAACGAGTAAGTCATTATTGCCTTTAATTTCTTGCTCTAAATCCGCAAAGCGATCGCCGCGGTAATCGGCTTCTTCTAGCTGGTGCGCCTGAATTAATGTTCCCATGCCGCCATCTAATATGAGGGCGCGGGTTTTCAGGGTGCTATGAAGTATTTCTAAACGCTTTTGACGATCCATTTGATTCTCTACCACTGCTATCAATTACTGACTGAAATATAAAAACATGCCGCGAATTCTATCAGAAGACATGCCTTCTGTCTTAGCTTGAAAGGTAGAAAGGGCCTCTAATCTAGGCAATATCGTTAGATAATTCACATAAAGTGACTGATGATGAAATTAGCTCATTAGGACCATGAAAATGTTGCAATTTACAGAGTGTATTTCGATTACAATGAAGGCCAAAGATTAATCCTGAGTAATTTTGTCAACTATAGCCGTGAAAATACGTGCGTTGTATAATAAAAAGGATACAATGCGCCTATATAGCTTTTAAGGTAAACAGAAATGACACAATACATAGAGATAACTCCCTCCGCAGAAGAATACTTAGCTGAGCTTTTAGAGAAGCAAAATGTTGAAGGTATGGCTGTGCGTATCTTTATTACACAACCAGGTACTAAGTACGCCGAAACATGCCTTGCTTATTGTCGTCCAGATGAAATTAACGTGAACGATGTATTACAGGCAATGGATAAGTTACGTGTTTATGTCGACGTAATGAGCACTGCGTATTTAGAAGAAGCGATTATCGATTTTGCTAAAGACCGCATGGGTGGTCAGCTGACCATTAAAGCGCCAAACGCTAAAATGCCAAAAGTAAATGCGGATAGTCCGTTGGATGAGCGCATTAACTATTTGCTATACACTGAAATCAATCCGGGTCTGGCTTCTCATGGTGGTGAAGTGAGCTTGGTAGACATCACAGAAGACATGATTGCGATCTTGAAATTCGGTGGTGGTTGTCAGGGTTGCAGTGCTGTTGAAATGACATTGAAAGACGGTGTTGAAACAACGTTATTGGCTAAGATTCCAGAATTGGCGGGTGTTAGAGACCAGACAGATCACACCGTTACTGAAAATGCGTATTTTAAATAAACTTTTATTTTAGTCGTCATTTATTGAAATAGAACGCATAAAAAAACCGAAACTATGAAAATGGCTTCGGTTTTTTTATGCGTGATGAATGAGCCCGACTTAACGGGCATAACGCGAGTGTTTAGCGCTTAGGCAATACCGTTTTTAGTTTCTCATGCATCTTGCGAATCGAATCTTCAGTTGTTTCCCAGCTAATGCAAGCATCGGTAACCGATTGGCCGTATTTCATATCAGCAAGATTTTCACAGATATCCTGACGACCAAACTCAATGTTTGATTCAATCATCAAGCCAATAATGGATTTGTTGCCTTCCAAAATTTGGTTGGTTACGTTTTCCATAACAAGCGGCTGGATAGCAGCATCTTTGCTTGAATTTTCGTGAGAGCAATCAACCATGATGTTTTGAGCTAAACCGGCTTTTTCTAACGCTTGTTCGCACTGCGAAATATTCACAGAATCATAGTTTGGCTTACCGCCACCGCCACGCAATACGATATGACCGTATTGATTACCGGCAGTCTCTACAATCGCAACCTGACCAGATTGGTTAATGCCAAGGAAGCGGTGAGGGTTAGCAACAGATTTAAGAGCATTGGTTGCCACGGTTAAATTACCGTCAGTGCCGTTCTTAAAACCTACGGCAGAAGATAAGCCAGAAGCCATTTCGCGGTGAGTTTGAGATTCGGTTGTACGAGCACCAATGGCAGACCAAGAAATCAAGTCTTGCATGTATTGAGGTGAAATTGGATCAAGTGCTTCTGTTGAAAGTGGTAAGCCAGATGCCGCAAGATCAATCAACAGTTGGCGAGAAATTTTCAAGCCATCTTCAATTTTGAACGTATCATTGAGGTAAGGGTCGTTAATAAGACCTTTCCAGCCAACCGTTGTGCGTGGTTTTTCAAAATAAACACGCATAACAATACACAGTGTATCTTTTACTTCTTCCGCTAAGCCTTTAAGGCGTTCGGCGTAATCTTTAGCGGCGTCGACATCATGAATAGAGCAAGGGCCAACCACGAGAAAAATACGGTGATCTTTACGATCTAAAATGTCGCGGACTTCTTTGCGCCCATTTTGAATACTAGCAACAACTTCCGTACTTAATGGCAGCTGAGCTTTCAACTGATCGGGTGTGATTAGTGTATCAATAGAGGTAATGTTGAGATCTTCAACACGATTATCAGTCATTTCACTTCCTATTATTTTGTCTGTGCTATTTTCGATGTTAATTAATGTTATCCATCGATTATGACAAATCATAGCGATGATGGACATGATTTTATTACAAATTATGAGTATGAAGGCGGTGCTGCAAGGGAGGGAGCTAGGTTCAGGGCCGTGGATGCATCTGAACCTAATCGCGTCTTAGTCGAGGATTTTCTAAGGTAGGGGTTTTGCGTTTAGAGCTTACCTTGAATTTCTTTGAATTTTTGAATTTCAGATGCTAAAAATTGCCATTGATTATTTTCTTGCTTACCGTTGAGTAGACCTTCTCTGGCGTAGCGTTTGATGGTGACTTCTTTTAATCCCAGTATTTCTGATACTTCCTCTACTTTTAACCAGTTGTCTTCGTGTGTATCGTTGCTCATATTGCTTTCCTTTGGTTTAAATATTAATAGTTTCCATAGTTAAAAGAATAGGCGCAATTCGTAACCCTGCCAGAAAATTTATAAAAAGTTACAGGCTTTTAGTAAGTGATACTCGTGACAAGTGTGTAGGTTTTTGTAATTCGAAAGAACGAGTGTTAAATCAACTGCTATGATCAAAATGAGTGAAAAGGTTCAATCCTTATGAATGCGCTACCTATGACGAAGGCCGAAAATGATAAAAAAAATAGCATTTGCTACTGATTTAGGTGTCCTCGGACCTTATGTGCTGTGCCATGCATTAGAAATTTCAAAACAATTTAATGCAAAAATAGACATTATTCATGTCATTGAGCCGATGGGAGTTTTTGCAGAATCAATCTTGGATATATATCTTCCTTCTAAGGATTTAGAGCGATTACGAAAAGAAGGCGTGAAGGATGTTATGGAAACTATTAAGCATCGAGTAACGGCGACAATGATGTCTGAATTTGCCAATAATGATGATGAATCTTACTTGGGGGATATTCATGTTATGAGAGGGCAGGCGGCTGAAACGATCTTACAGTACGTCGATGATAATCATGTTGATATGATCGTTATGGGGGCTCATGGAGAGAGTGGTGAATCTTTGTGTGGCTTGGGCTCGGTTGCCTCTAAAGTATTGCAGCGAAGTTCTGTTCCCGTACTTACTGTGCCATTGAATCGGGTGACCAATCAGCTGGGCGTTGTGCGCAACGATTCGTTGCGCAAAATATTTTAGCGGGCTTTCAGGCTAGCCAAAGAAGGCGTACTTGGCCCCTAAGAACAATAAAATACTCGCCAGTAATTGCCTTAATACCCCTTCTGGCAAATGATGAGATACCTTGCTACCCAGCTGTATAGCAGGAATGGAACCTACTAGCAGAGCGAAGAGTAAAGCGAAATCAACGTTTCCAAGTGCCATGTGCACTAAGCCCGCGCAAGCGGTTAAAGGCACCGCGTGAGCGATATCGGTCCCTACGATATGAGATGATCGTAGAGCTGGGTATAGCAGCATTAAAACAGCTGTTCCTATCGCGCCAGCACCGACGGACGTTAGTGTTACCAGAACCCCCAGTACGACCCCCATTAAAAGAGTGGTTAAATCTCTCGCTTTTTCATTGCTCTGGCTTTTACTGCGCATAGTGAATCGTTGCAGTTGTTTGCGAAAGATCACTACGAATGCGGTTAGCAAAAGCATGATGCCGAGACTGCTTTTTAACAACGCCTCATAGCTTTCAGAATCTTCAAATACATTCTGCAGAGAATAGCCGGTAATTAATGCGGCGGGCAGGCTGCCCATAGCTAAAAGCTTTACCAGCTTCCATTCAACGTGTTTTTGCTTGTGGTGGCTAATAACACCCGAGGCTTTAGTAATCGATGCGTACATTAAATCGGTCCCTACTGCTATGTTCGGAGGGAATCCGAATAACAGTAATAAGGGGGTCATTAATGCGCCGCCACCAATACCGGTAATGCCAACAATGAAGCCAACGGAGGCACCCGCTAATATATATAACAAAATATCCATGAATATGGTCTAAAGTAAGTATTATGAGTCTAATAAAAGAGAAGGCTGGTAAATTATACGTTTCCAGCTATTCTTGAAAGGAATATTTACTTATATTTTTATAACTTTTTTGAAGGTCAGGGTACGGAGAGAATATGAAACTGCAGCAATTGCGTTATATTTGGGAGGTCGCTCATCACGATTTAAATGTATCGGCGACGGCTCAAGTGCTCTATACCTCTCAGCCTGGCATAAGCAAACAGATACGTTTACTTGAAGACGAGTTAGGGGTAGAAATCTTTGCTCGCAGTGGCAAGCACCTCACACGGATTACTCCCGCAGGGGAAGCGATACTTGAAATCGCCGGTGAAATTCTGCGTAAAGTTGAAAGCATAAAGCAGGTTGCTCAAGAATTCAGTGATGAGACCAAAGGCAGTCTGTCTATTTCCACAACGCATACCCAGGCGCGCTATGCGCTGCCAAGTGTGATTGAGAGCTTTATGGGGAAGTTTCCAGATGTGTCGCTGCATATGCATCAAGGCACGCCCATGCAAATTGCAGAAATGGCCGCTAATGGTGGCGTTGACTTTGCTATTGCTACGGAAGCGATGGAGTTGTTTGGTGATCTGATTATGATGCCTTGCTATCGCTGGAATCGAAGCATCTTGGTGCCCAAAGGGCATCCTTTGGCAAGTCACTCCGCGCCGAGTCTTGAAGAAATAGCGGCTTATCCTTTGGTTACCTATGTTTTTGGTTTTACTGGGCGCTCAAAGCTTGATGAGGCTTTTAAAAGTAGAAATCTAACACCGCGAGTTGTATTTACCGCCGCGGATGCGGATGTCATTAAAACTTACGTTCGTCTTGGAGTTGGCATTGGTATTGTCGCAACGATGGCGATTGATGAAACGCTGGATGATGATCTTGTAGCGATTGATGCGAGCCATTTATTTGCATCAAGTATTACTCAGATAGGTTTCCGTAAAGGGACATTCTTACGTGGATATATGTATGACTTTATCGAGCGCTTTGCGCCACACTTAACCAAGTCTATGGTCGATAAAGCAACTCAGTGTCATGGCAAGCAAGAGATGGACGAATTGTTTAAAGACATCAATCTGCCTGAGCATTAATCGTCATGGATGTCGGGCTTACTTAGCCCGACATCCATCCTTATTTACCCTTTGCCAATAATATTCCCAGCATGTAAGCCGCATTCTTTATGATCGCCACCTTCCCACCACCAGCGGCCTTCACGCTCATGCTGGTTTGGTAGTACAGGGCGGGTGCAAGGCTCACAACCAATGCTAATGTAGCCTTGGTTGTGCAAGTCGTTAAACGGCACATCAAATATTTTTATGTATTCCCAAACCTGAGCTGACGTCCAGTTGGCGAGTGGGTTGTATTTATAAAGCACTTCGCTAGCACCTGGGAAATTATCCTTTTCACACAAATCAATCTCTGTACGAGTCCCTGGGCTTTGGTCTTTACGCTGCCCTGTGATCCAAGCATCTAGCGTGGTCAGTTTGCGTTTTAATGGCGCAATTTTACGCACGCCGCAGCATTCCTTATGGCCATCTTCGTAGAAACTGAATAAACCTTTCTCTTTGCTGAAAGCTTCAAGTGCAGCTTGTTCAGGTGACATAAGCTCTATTTGGATATTATAGTGCTTGCGTACTTTTTCGATAAATTGATACGTTTCAGGGTGTAGGCGGCCCGTATCTAAGCAAAATACTTGCACGTTGGGATCGATCTTGGTGGCCATATCAACCAAAATAACGTCTTCTGCACCACTAAAACTGACAGCAATTTTGCCATGAGTTTCTATGGCGTGTTTGATCAGGTCTTTAGGACGCTTGTCAGCGAACTTCTGATTAATCTGTTGTAAATCAAGCATGGTATGTTTCTCTATCCCGTTCTCTATCAAGATGATTGCCTGGGTTTAAGTTATTGTGCTCTGCTTTTGGTCAGGCGTATTGCTAATCGTATTTTTAATGAAGTGAAGCCTAGCATAACTAGTCATATGCTTTAAAATAATTAAAGCTAATATTTATATAATCAAAAAAATCATTCCTACGGCTCTCTATTGTTTTTGACGCGTTTGCTGTTAGAGTACGCTTTTTTAATTACAGTGAAATTTGGAGAGTCTTGTGGAAGTAGCATGCTTAGATCTTGAAGGTGTATTAATCCCAGAAATCTGGATCGAATTTGCCAATAAAACAGGCATTGAAGAGTTAAAAGCAACTACTCGTGATATTCCAGATTACGATGTATTAATGAAGCAGCGTCTACGTATTCTTGATGAGCACGGCTTCAAGTTGCAAGATATTCAAGAAGTGATCGCGACACTTAAACCTTTAGACGGCGCGGTTGATTTTGTTAATTGGCTACGTGAGCGTTTTCAGGTGATTATTTTATCGGATACGTTTTACGAGTTCTCTCAGCCATTGATGCGTCAATTAGGTTTCCCGACTTTGTTCTGTCACCGTTTAGAAACGGATGAAGAAGGTCGTGTAGTCAATTACCACTTGCGCCAAGCGGATCCAAAGCGTCAATCGATTCGTGCTTTGCAAACTATCTATTATCGTACAATTGCCGCGGGCGATTCTTATAATGATACAACCATGCTTGCTGAAGCGGATGCTGGCATTTTGTTTAAGTCCCCTAAAAATGTAATTGAAGAATTTCCTCAATTTCCAGCGGTTCATGAATACGAAGATCTTAAGAAAGAGTTTATTAAAGCGTCTAATCGTGAATTGACACTTTAATTAAATTGTCCGGCCGTTAAATAGCTGTCGGGCTAAAGCCGCGACCTACTTATCTAGACTGTCCGGTGATTGAGTGGGTGTTATGCTAAAGCTACGACCTACAATGATGTGATGTTTAATGTAGGTCGTCCTTTAGGGCGACGCTTATATCAGTTTAATTTGACGACTTGCCAGTACTCTCAACCACATCCATTATGCGTTGTATCTTGGTGATGCTTTCTTCGTATTCATCATTCATTTCTGAATCAATAGTAATTCCGCCACCCCCCCAGCATGTGATTGTGCCATCGCGAAACTCCAGATTTCGAATAAGAATGTTAAAATCACAGTGCCCGCTGTCTGAAAAATACCCCAAGCTTCCGCAATAAAGTGATCTCGGCTCTACTTCTAACTCTGCAATGATTTCCATCGCGCGAATTTTAGGTGCGCCAGTGATAGAGCCGCCGGGAAAAGCCTGTGCGATCGCAGTTGCAGGGCTAATACCGGGTTTTAATTGTGCACTGATCGTGCTGACTAAATGATGAACATTTGGATGGCTTTCAAGTTCAAACAGTTTATCGACTTTAACGCTTCCTGGGATTGCCGACATGCTAAGGTCGTTGCGTAATAAATCAACGATCATGAGATTTTCAGCTCTATTTTTACTGCTATGAGTTAATTCATTAATTAATAACTGATCAGCACGACCTTCAGTATCGCGCTTAATAGTGCCTTTGATCGGTTTTGCTTCTAAGCGCCCCTGATTATCAATTGCGATGAATCGCTCAGGGCTTAAGCTTATTAGCTCAGTCTGCAAACCTTTAAAGTAGCCACCAAAATTAGGCTGCATATGACTCAAGAGTGATGTTAATAAAGCACTCGCTTGGCCTTTATATTTGGCCTTGTAAGGCTGTGTTAAATTTATTTGGTAGCAATCGCCAGCCCTTAAGTAATGCTGAACTTTATCAAAAGCAGCGGCGTAATCTTGCTTACGCCATAGTGGGCTGAAACCCGTCGTGGAAAAAAGGCGGCTAGCGTCTACGCCTTTGGCGTCTGTCCATCGCGTTTCATTGAGCAATAATTCAAATATTTCGTATGCAGTATTCGAAGGCGTGCCGAGTAGATTTAATGTGAGTTCTTGATGGTCAAAACAGATTGTCCAAGGGTAGTAATTAAACTCTGCGGTCTCTGAGTAAGCGAAGTATCCAAGCCAGCCTGAGTGGAATGGGATAATTGATGTCAGCTCATGATGGGTGCTGTTTAACTGGGATTGCCACTGCTGTAACGCGACAGGGTCATTGAATACTTTGCAGTCAGTAGGGTTGGCGCAAAAGAAGCTAAAACGATTACTTATATCGGTATTGTGGTTATTCGCGCTGATCAATAGGGCGGGGCTGATAATATTGAGCGCATTAACGTATTCCGCCTGACAGAGGCTGCTTAATAGCGTTATTACCGTTTCGCGCGAGTAAGTCGTTTTGATGCAATGCTTACCCTGATTTAAGTTTATATTATCGTTAGTGTTCGGCATATTAATACTAATTAGTGAGTAATTCAGGGCAGTTCTAGTCGAGATAAAAGACACATCTTTATAAGTGTCTGTAGTTTACAAAAAATCTTAAAGAAATGTCGAAATAAATATAGACAAAGTGCTGAGGCTTTAATATTGTTTATACAACTTCTGAATTAAGATAAGTCAGAAGGAAATAAAAATAATAAATAACTATGCATGATTTAATTCTCAGAAATAGCAATTGATTTCTAATAAGCCCATTAGTTAAGGCAGAGAATGAGAGTAGGGGATACTACTCAATAATCATAAATAACGGAGTGTGCACTCAATGAAAACTTTTCAAAAAATTACTTTAGCAGCAGCTATTTCAGCAGCGCCTTTTATGTCTCAAGCAATGGAAGCATTGGATGATACAGTTCTAGGTAATACGACTGGTCAAGCTGGTGTTACGATTGAAATTGACCTTGGTGACAATGGTATTAAAGTTGGTTCTGTAGTGTATACAGACACAGCTCATCAAGTTGTTGATGTTAACGGCGTCGCTCCAGGTGACGCAGGTTATATAGCGACTACAGAAGACGGCGGTTCGGTTGCTCTTGAGAATATCAATGTAAATCTTACTGGTAAGCTAGTGCAAACAATTGATGTTTCTGAAAACGGCGACTTAGAAATGACTATGTCATCTCCTGGTGCATTGACAATTAGCATGGGTAATGACGCTGCGGATACAACGG
>TARA_B110000008_G_C16978682_1_pt1 | contig 13260 bp, 15 predicted proteins | sample TARA_B110000008 | Tara Oceans TARA_B110000008 (sample SAMEA4396496) | marine metagenome | biome: Westerlies Biome; feature: [DCM] deep chlorophyll maximum layer (ENVO:01000326); material: water (ENVO:00002006), including particulate matter (ENVO:01000060) such as... | depth 40 m
CCATAATTTGTCTGTATAAATATTTATCATTATTGTTTGTAATGTAGTAATTTTTGATGCTGCTGTATTTCCCCATATAGTGTCTCCTAATATACCAAAAGTAGTTTCTGCTGCTGCTGTCCCTGATTTAAATTTATCTTGAAAATCACCAGTTGTTCCTGTTGTATATGGTATTGCTATTTTTTCTTCATTAATTATTTTACTAATATAAGAATTAAATTCTTGTTTTAATATAGCTTTTTGATCATTCGTTGTAATAGAACCTTGTCCAGTTTTAAATAAAGCATTAGTAATATATCTAATGTAATCAAACCAATAGCCTTTGTCAGGACGAGCAAAATTATCACTTCCTTGAGAAAATGCGTTTAATACTCCTGATATTTGAACTCTTAAATCACCATCTAATTTCATATTTTCTGGTTTATTTGTTTCTGCTGATAATATTGGACCGTCATTATCAGCACGGAACAAAGATTCAAAGTGGTCTGTTTTTTTATCATCAATTTTAACAGACATTCTTAAATCAACTTCTGCTTTTGTGATATACATATAATTTGTTATTGCAGCTCCACCTTGTATAACTTTTGTATTTAATGTTTTGATTGCATTGGTTAATTTAATATCATCCATTTTTAAATCTTTTGAAAAAACTTTATTATCTTCGCGGTCATTATCTAACATAAGTTGCCATCTACGGATAAATGCTTTTTTCCAAATAAAATTATACAATTGTTTTTGAAACCATACCAATATTTCTTTACTATGTTTTTCTCCGGCTGTAGTTGTAGATTCCATTTGCTTAACACCTTCTTTCATTTTTTCTATGGGTGTTCCGGTAGTTGCATTTATTGCCGCCGTTATAGCATTATTTAAATGCATTCTATTATAAAAATCAATTAAAACAGATCTGTCTGTCAAATTACCTGAACCGCTAAAAACATGTGTATCTGCTGCTGTATTATCAATAGGTTTAAGTCTTGTTTCAATTTGAACATTTTGCTCATTATAACCGGTTCCCATACCATTATTTACACCTAAAACTTTAATTTCTAGTCCATTATCATAATATTCTATATTATCAAAAAATATCTTTCTGAATATAAAATTATAAGGACAAAGATGACAATTATTTGTAACTTTCATGATGTTAATAGGTCGCCCTATAGATGGTAACCTACCATCTTTATTAACACCAGCACCATGATTTGTATTTTGAGCAAACCTCAATCGTTTATTACCTGGTCTTACCATTATACAATACTTGTAGAAAATATAATAATATTTATTTGCTAAAATAAATTATAATTATGTTTTTAACTATAATTTATTTTTTTTAATTTCTTATCATAAAGTTAGATAATTTATCCATTTTATCAAGTTTCGCTATTGTTTTTTCTAGATTTTTATTCATACTATTATTAAATAAATAATCTGTTTTTGGTTTTTGTTCATTTTTTTTTATTTGTTTGTATATGATATTTATTTTATTCTTTACATTTTGTATTATATTTGCGTTTTTTTTATCATAAATAGGTATTTCATTTTTTATTGGTTCTGTTATTAAAAATATAGAATGATATATTAATAATCTACGTTTTTTTATTGAACTTGGTTTAAATTTAATACAAAATAGATTTAATAAACTAGATATAATTTTAAATATACCTTCACTTTTCTGTTTTCCGTAATATAATAATATTTCCCAAATCATCCATATAATGTGTTTTTGAAACCCATCAGCAACTGGCATATTTCTTCTATGTCCTACTAATTTTACTTTAGTTTTTTTTGTTTTATTGCATATATTTTCAAAATTTATTACCCATTCAATCCAATAAAAAGCATTAGTTGCATTATATACATTTTTTTTTAAATTCCAACATAATTCATTTATTGCTATAAATAATTCTTTTGGGTCTTCTTTACTCATTATTTTTTCACCATAATTAATTTTATCTGCTTGTAATTTACCACGATTTAACCCTATATTATAATCATCTAATTTTATTTTAGGTATATCAAAAGTATTATTTTTACGTGATAAACAAATTATACATATTACTTCTGAAAATAATTGTCTAATTTTTTCATTATTTCTCATCTTTAACTCATTGTCAATATAACCATTTGATAATATTTCTTTAAAATTATTAAACCTCATATCTATATAAATAGGTAATTTAGGATTTCCTAAATGTATAACATTACTCATATATTTTAATATTATATCCCATAAATCTATAAAATGACCAGCGCATATTAATTCAGCTGACCAATAACAAGCATCTTCTATTTTTCTATTGTCAATTGACTTGATTATAATTTTTTTTACATCACTTCTTTTATATCCAGACAATGTTGTTTTTTTAAAATCTTTTTGTTGTCTTATATCATTTATTTCGTTTTCATTCATTATATTAATTTTTATATAAAAAAAATGACAATAATACATATAATGAAAATTATTCAAAATATTATTAGATATATAAAAAAATCAAATACGTGGAGTAAATCTGTATTATTCTTATCAATTATATTAATAGGTATTATTATTAGTAATAAATATTCTGAACCTATTGGTGTTGAAGCTTTTACACAAATGGAAAAATATGTCCAAAAAACAGGAAGTGATATTTTTGATTCATTTTATTGTGGGATTTATGATAGTTTAGTAATGGATGACGTAAAAAATAGATATGAAGTTGATGAAATACTCAGAAATACTATAACTAAAAAGGAAAATGTTAGAGTATTAGATTTGGGATCTGGAACTGGTCGTCATGCAGAATTATTCAGTAATTTAGGAATTGATGTATATGGTATAGATATTTCTCCAGATATGAATAAAATAGCACATAAAAATTGTCCAAAAGGTAAATTTAAAACCGGTAACTTTTTAACACCGCATAATTTTAGAAATAATTCATTTAGTCACATTACTTGTTTATATTTTACAATGTATGCAATAAAAAATAAATTAAAATTAATACAAAACTGTTATAAATGGTTAAAACCAGGTGGTTATTTTATTGTTCATTTAGTTAATAGAGAAATGTTTGATCCAATTATTAATGCTGCGGATCCTCTTATTATGGTTAGTGCACAAAAATATGCTAAAAAAAGAATTACAAATTCTAAGGTAAAATTCAAAAATTTTACTTATAAAGCAAATTTTGATTATAAAAGTGGTAAGGATATCGCATATTTTGAAGAAAATATGAAAGATAATAAATCTGGTAATATAAGATCTAATAGACACGTCATATATCTAGAAAAACAAAAACATATTTTATCATTAATTAAATCTGTTGGGTTTATTATGAAAGGTAAAGTTGATTTAGTTCATTGCATGAATTCATATCAATATTTATATATTCTTTATAAACCTGAGTAAAAACAATATATTTAATTTCCTTTTTAATATTATGATTATTAATATTTTATTGATTATAATATTAATTGCTATAGTAATTAATTTATTTTATAAAGCAACTAACCAATTCTGGAGCAGACAACCGGTTTTTCATTTTCATAATTTAAAATATTGGATATTTCCACCGGGTATTATTCAATATAAACAACCACAAAAAGATAAATTTTATAATACCAAAATTCAATTTGATTCTTTTGATAAATTAAAAACTGAAAAAAAAGCCCTCTTTGTTAGTTTTATTAAAAGTCATTTTATGCCAAACAAACACGAACTATATAATCCTACAGAAAAATCTATAATACCATATTTTGAATGTAATAATAATAAATCATTCATTTCATTATATATACAAAATACACATCAAAATAATAATATTTTAGTTTCAACTATGACATCAAGACCATTAGAATGTTTCATAAATGGAGTGAAACTTAATATTTATTATGTTGATTTTTTATGTGTTCATAAAAATAAAAGAAAAAAAGGAATAGCATCCGAAACAATTTATTCTCATTATGTTAATCAAAGATCTAAATATAAAAATCTTATATGTTTATTTAAAAGAGAAGGAGATTCAACATTTATTGTTCCAGCTACAGTATATAAAACTTATGGATTTGATATGAAATATTGGAGTAAAAATATTAAGTTTGATCAGTCTAATATAAATACTGTTATTATTAATGATAGTAATATAAACATCATTATTGATATATTAAATAAAATAAATAATGGTTTTAGTTGTGTAATAAAACCATTTATTACAAATATAAAACATTTATTAAAGAACAAAAATATATTTATATCTTGTGTTACAATAGACAATAAACCTATTTGTCTATATGTTTTTAGAAATACTTACACTACCTATAATGGTAAAAAAAGTTTAGAATTAACATCATCTTATTTGGATAAAGATTTTATAAACATGGAAAATATATTTGTATTGGGTGGATTGATTAGTATAGACAAATTGGTGCAACAATATAATTATGAAGTTTTATTTATTGAAAATATTTCAAACAACGACATTATTCTTAAAAATATTTTGGAGAGATATACATATATTTTTTCAGTAAGCCATTCTTTTTATTTTTATAATTTTGGTATAAGACCATTTTTCCCAACAGATACGTTTATAATAACTTAAAAATAATAAAATAATATTTATATGAGACCTATAAATATTATTGGTTTATTTTGTTTCATCTTACCTTTATGTATTAAATATAAATCCAAAAGAGCTATTGCAGTATTTATAAATGGGTTGTTGTATCATTATAATGATACAAATGAATATTTAAAAAACTATGATATATTATGGAATCTTTTTTTTACCTTTTATACACTAAAATCATTTCCACCAACAATTAAACATACTAGTATAGCAGGTGCTTTTTGGATTTTAAATAACATATTAATATATAATTCATTTATAAATAATACTATAGGAGATATCATTCACGTTTGTGGTGTTCAATTTCCTTTATCAAAGGGTTTAGAATTAGCTTTAAAACAAAAGTTAATTCTAAATTAGCGTGTATATTTTCCAGCACGTGCAAATGAATCTACTACAAAAATTACAAATACTCCTAAAAACATATATAATATTAATTCTTCACTTATATTTGCTGTTCTTTCATCTTTAGTTTCTTCCATAACTTGTATTATATAATTCAACTTTTCCATTAACTGATCTTTAGATCCGTGGATATTTGTATTATTTGTTGCTTGATTATAATATGGAACAAATTTATTATAATATTCTTTATTTCTAGCTTGACTTTCATCCATTGTCGCATAAGCTTCTTGTGTTATTTGGGGATCTATAAAACCTTCATGTAAAGCGGCTGGTTGTTTTGTTAATTTAGCTGGTTCAATTGGTTCAAAATTTGCTAAACCTTCTGTATTATCATCAATCCCTTCCAAAGTTTCCATACCTTCTAAAGCATTTAGGAACTCCTTAACCTTTTCTGTTTTTTCAGGTTTTTTTTTTATTGTTTTATTTTTTCGCCGTCTTGAACCTGAACTCTTATTGGGGATATTTTCTCTGAAAGACTCTAATTCTGAAAATCCTAGTTGACTCGCCATCCTTTGATATAAAAAATAAAGATTTTAATTTAATAATTATAAAGTGAAAAAATATATATTATAATTTATATATGGATAAACAGAATTATATTGAATTAATATTATTATCAACGCTAATTGCTTTAATGTATAAAACACCACAGGCTTTAAAAGATTTATCAGAAAATTATAAAAATATTTCTAAAATACTTTTTTTATCATTAATAATTGGATTAAATTTAAAGGTTAGTTTAAATGCTTCGATAATAGCAACTGGAATATTTTACCTAGTTTTTTATAATAAAAAAATGATTGAAAATTTTGATTCTTTGCCAGATGTTGAATCCGATGAAGGATTTGAAAATTTTAATCCCAATTCTATAGGATCAGGTATGTCACCTCCTTCAGATGGTGGGGCTAAATATACTGGAGGAAGAATTAGCAAAAGAAATATGGTTGATTTAGATAGAAAATTCAAAAAGGATGCTTTAAAAAAAAAAGCTGCGGCAGTGTTTCAACAAAAATCGAATTAATAAGTAATATTAATTAATCTCAATATTACTTATATATGAATCATCGTAACTGTTTTTTAAAGACATTATTATTAATATATTTATTTAGTTTGATAATATATTATGTCTTCCTTTCTTTTAATAAAAATACAGAAGCGTTTATTGATCTAGGTATTATGAAAAAATGTAATAAAATTAAAAGACAATGTAAAGCTAAAATGACTATTTTAAAAAATGGTGCGGTAAGACCAATTAATAGAAATATACAAAAAGCATATAATAATATTAAATCCATTGGTAAAAAAATGATGTTTCCTAAAGAAATTAAAATATCTTTTTAAAACATTATCTAATTTTATTATATCATGAAAAAATCTAAAAACAAAAACGGAGGAAAAAAAATCTCTTCAAAAAAATTTGGATTCTTAGCTTTAATTATGATGTATTTAGGTAGATTAAATAATAGTAAATTCTTTTCCGGTGTTGTAATGATCATGTTAAATATTGGCTCTAAATATATCACAATAGAATTAAGTAAATCACAAGAAGCTTATTTAAGGAATTCTTTAGGCCGTCAATTACTAATATTTGCAATTGCTTGGATGGGTAGTAAAGATATATTAATTGCTTTAGCATTAACGGCAATTTTTAATGTATTAGCCAATCATTTGTTTAATGAACAAAGTAAATTTTGTATAATACCAGCACGTTATAGAAATTATGAAGATATATTAGATTTAAATGGTGATGGTAAAGTAACAGATAAAGAAATAAAAAAAGCTAAAGAATTATTAAATGCGGTTAAAAGTAAAGATAAATTACGCGAACAATTAAGAATGATGAAATAAAATTAAATTATAATTTTCTCTCCATTTTATAATAATGCCAACTTGTCCCCAAGGACCCAATGACGATCCAAACAATAAGTATCATTATAAAATATACATTCAATACAACATAAGAAAATATATGCCTAGCGATATTTATCATAATTTTACAGGTGATGAAGTCCCTGTTTGGTCACCAGATAAAAACGCTAGAAATAGTATGTTTTCTGTATATAAAAGCAAACAAGAACAAAAAGAAGATTGGTTTCAAAAAGGAGATACTGTCGTTTATCACGATAAAGAACATCCTAACAATTTAAAAAAAGCAAAAATTACAAATATTCTTAAACCAAAAAGCACAAGTGCAGCTTATAAAGATTCATTGGAAAACAAAACAACTTATGTAAAACCTCCCACGTTTCCACCTGAATATACTTTAACTTTTGAAAATCCCACTGAATTACCAGGACAAGAACCCATTAAAACAATAAAAATAAAAGGAAAAGATGTAAAGAAATTAAAAAAAGAAGGTAATAGTATTACACACTTATGCTTACCGGTTAAAGGCAAACGGATTACTAATAGTTATTTTAGACCACACGCGGAACGTATCATTAAAAAAGGTTTCTTAAAAGGCCAAGAATTTTTACCTTTAGCTATTCATGCTAGGTTTACAAAACAAAAAAGACTTAATAGTTGGGATTTAGTTCCGCCAGATAAAGATCAGAAATTTAAAATTAGAGACGTTGAATTGGTAGATATTGCTGCCATTGATGCTGGAAAAAGAAGAAAAATTACATTGAGAGTTAAATTATCATTAGATATTGAAGGTGGTGATGGAGCTTCAATAATGGATAAAATGGGTTATAAGTTACAAAATTTTACCGCCACATTTGATTGTCAATCAAACAGAGAAAAATTACAAGAAAACATAAACAAAATAGGAAAACGACAAACAGGTGGAAAACCACGCACACGTAAAAAAAGACGGAGATCAACTGGAAGATCTGGTAAAAAAAATAAAACAAGAAAAACAGCAACAGTTCATAAATTTCAAATTGTAAAAAAAAATCCATTAACTATTAAAATTTATGAAAGACATGGAAAAAAATGGAAATTGATTGAAACAACTGTAGTTCAGAAAGGTGGAAAATGGGCTAAAAAATATAAAAAAAGTATTAAATATGGTAAAAAAAGAACAAAAAGAAGAAAAGGTAAAAGACGTAGAACAAGACGTAAAAGGTATCGCAAATAAATTTAAAGACATATGTTTAAATTTATTTAATGAGTGAAGTATATATAGAACCTTCCTATCACGATCATCATCATCATAATACGAATTATTCAATGAATATGGAAGCCGAATTAAATGATGAAAGAGATAAGGTATTATTTTATTTTATTATTATTATTTTTACAGTTTTATTTTTTTTACAAACAGTATTCTTTTCATATTATATATTTAAAAATTGTTGTAAAGATACACCATATAAAAGAATAAAAAGAAAAAATAATGGAATGCAAGTGGTATTGGGAAAATTAGAACATAATTTAGATAGAGAAGAACAGGAAACTTTGAATAGATTAGAAGAAAGTTAAATATTTTTTTTTGAATCTTCTAATGCTAATAATCTTCTCTCCAAAACGGCAATTCTTTCCTTTGTTTTCTTTAATTCATCTTCATCATGTTGTAATTTAGTTTCTAAAGTTTCTGGAGTAATTCCGTAATACCAATTATATGTATATGCTACTCCATTATATGTCATTTTTATAACATTATAGCCTACATCAACGGCTTCATATAAAACAAATCCTAGAACCATTATCTATATAATTATTATATTATTTATTTTGAATAATATAATTATTAAAGATTTAATGAAATTGTGTTTTTATCAGAAAATTTTCTTCTTTTACTTTTTTTTGGTTTGCCTGAATTACTAATATCCATTGATTGTATTTCATTTAATTCAGAAATACTAATTGTACTTCCACCATCATTATTCATTTTTATTTTTTTGGTTTTTAATCCTGATAATAAATCACCGATATCAGATGGACCCTTCATTTCTGGTCTTTTAGATTTTATATTTTCATAATTATTACTCATATTAACAGCATCATTAAAATTGGCACCTCTACCAGCTGCTACATCCGGTCTAGCTTGAGTTTGTGGCATTTTTGGTGGATTTCTTCTATATTGTGCTGGAACTTCCGGTGGTGCTCCCATTGGAGCTCTAGTTGATCTTTCAGGTTGCGCTGGTGCTTGTGGCATTACCCCATCCATAAATCCTTTAAATCCTGGATTTTTTTCTCCCATTGTATTTACAGCTGCTTGTGTAAATTGTTGCATTAATTCTGGATTTTGTCTCATAATATCATCCATTCCCGGCATAGCGGATTTAAACATTGTATTTGTCATATGTAACATAGCAGCACTACCGCCTAACATAAATAATAATTTTAATTCAGGAGCCATTGATGCTTTTTCGCCATATTTTTTGTGTAATTCTCCAAATACTTCATCGTATTCTTCAATATTTTCATTTACAGCTTCTGCCCATCCATCTAGTTTTAAATCAAAAGGATCAAATTTACTATTTAAAAATTCCAATCCACTAACAGCAGCCATTAACATTTTACCTTGAAATTTAACACTATTTGATTTTTCTTTTTCTTTAAGGAGAAATTCATATTCTCCTTTCATTTCATCTAATGAATCCTCCATTGAATATTTTTTACTTACTTCCCCACCTCTTTTTTCAATACCTTGTAATTTTCTTAAATATTTGAATTTTTCTCTTAATAATTCTTTACCTGATAATTGTGCTTCTTGTTTTATATTCATTGTAGGATTAACTGGAATTTCATTAAAAGTTTTAAAGCCATCTGGTGTTGCTGTAACTCCAGCTGCTGTTTTTTCACCTATAGCAGGTTTTGTTTCATGTTCTTTAACATTAAATTTTACATTTGGTTTGGATAAATTAGATGATCTTTCTACTTTGGTTGTCGAAGAGGCATCTAATCCGCCACCTATATTAAAGATAGAACTGCGTGCTGCTTTTAATGAATTATTTTTAACGTTGGAAGAATTTAATTTTAAACTATCTAGTTCTTCTAAATCAGATAAATTAATGTCTGTTTTAGGTTTTGAAGTTGGAGATTTACTTTGTCTATTGGGATTCATAAGCATTTCAATTCCAGGACCAAAATTTACAGATTTTGAACCTCCTAAACTTTTGACTTCTTTATCAATATTAATTACACCCGGATCATTCCCCCCTATAACAGTTAAATTTGGGGTACCGACATCAATGTTTATTTTCTCATTCATGTTCTTATGTGTTAAATAGAAATTTTAATTTTAAGTGATACGCATTATATATATTATTTTATCAACTTCTCTTTTTTAAAATACCACAATCCTTGTAAAAAACTATCAGCTAAATCATCTTTTTTTTTATGTGTGTTGAAATGCGAAGTCCATTTATCTATAAAGAATTTTTTTAATATTATATTTTGTGTTATTTTAATACTTTCTTTTTTTCTTTCAGAATATGTAGTTTTTTTATTCCCTAAAAATTCTTTTAATTTATTTGATGGTGATATTTCTAACACTTTAAAATCTTTTTCAATAAAATGTTGCATTATCATACCCTGTAATGTTTTCATTCTTAATGCTAAAGGACCTATTTGATTTTCTACTAAAACTAAATCTATTTTTCCCCATTTTTTTTTATTGAATTCATCTTTTAAGTTTTTTCCATAAGTTACCAATGATATTTTCACTGTGTTTATAAAATCTATTGTATTAAAATAATTTTGAGATAAATCTTGTTGAAACAATTCCAAAAAATTTTTCTTTTTAAACTTTTTATTATATGATAAATCGTAATTGTTGGCTGTTGTTTTCATATCATTTATTTTAAGTTTTTTTATTATTTTTAAATTATATTCTTTTGTTGGTATTTTAAAATTACCTTTTTTGGCATGTATTTTACAATAATAATTATTATTTTTAAAATATTTACTATTTTTTTTACAACAGCCACCTTTTTTATTTTTTCCCATACATATTTTTTTTGTTTGTTTACATAAATCTATAACATCCCAATCTATTACTTTATAATCATTATCTTTAATAGAAAATAAACAATATGCTAAATTTTTCATACCAACATCAATACTTAATATTTTTCTCATTGTAATATTTATATTTATTATTTTAAATACTTAATTAAAATAATAAAATCATTGACGTGATCTCATTTGTAATAATTCTTCTTGTGTTACAATTGGACCTGAACTTTTAGCTTGTAATTCATATCTACTTAAATATAAATTTTTTAAATCGGATGATTCATAACCGTGTGGTTGAGATTTATCACCCACATTTTTATAAATATGTTTTTTATCTAAATTTAAATTAGGAAAATTATATGGAGATTGATATCCTAATTTACTTATATGATTATTACGATTTTGTTCTGCTAATCTATGTCCATTTTTTATTAAATATTGTCTATAATCATAATTACTATTTAATCCTAAATCTTTTTTAAGACTATTATTTGCTTTACAAGTTGATCCAAATTGTGTGAATAAACGGCTATCTGACATCAATGCAGGATCTTTAAAATGTATATTATTACTTCCAGAATAACATGTTCCCCAACTCATTTTTTATATAATCTAAAGATAATTAATTATTTTCAATTAAATTAATTAGAGCTGCCTTTTTTAATGATTTATAACCAGTTAATCCTTTTTTATTAGCAAGTTCTTTTAGAATAACAACTGTTAATTTAGTATAATCTGTTTTTTCTTCTTCTTCTTTTTCTTCTTCTTCTTTTTCTTCATCGCTTTCTGAATCATCCGTTCCATCACTTAATTCATCTAAACTATCCAAATCTTGAGGTTGTTGTAATTTCATTTTTTCGTCTTTGTTATCTATTTGTATATTTTCTACTTCACTTAAAACATTTAAATCATCATTTATTTGTACATTTTCTTTCTTTTCTTCTAAAACAATTTCTTCACCACTAACTTCTCCATTGTCAGACTTATCTTCATCACTATCTTCATCACTATCTTCATCACTATCTACGTCACTATCTGATACTTGAATTAAATCTGGTATTTCTTGATTTTCTTCTCTTTTTATTGGTTCACTTAAAGATACTTTAATATTATCTTGTGCTTCCATTTGCATTTGTCTTTGTTCATGATCTTGAATAATATCTAAAATCAATCCAACTTTTTCTTCAACTGCTCCTAAACGGTTTCTAAAATATAAATACAGGCATGCTGTGCTTACACTAGTTACAACTAGGCTAATAATTAAACCCCTACTTATCATTAAACTTGATAAATATTAAATTTTACTAAAATAAACGAAAATTTATTCTATTTTTTCTATAATTTTTTTTGCTTCTTTGATCAAATTATCTGGATAATTTAACTGTTTTAAAACATGAACACCACCTTTAATTTTAGAAATACCTTTTTGTATTTCATAATGATATATTGGTTCATTATTTACAATAGATGTTTTCATATTGATATTATCAACATATCTATTATCATCTATTAAATTACATAACCGGATAAAATGTGTTGTTAAAATAAATGTTATATTTTTATTTTTTGATATATGATTTAAATAAGAATAAGCACTACCAATGGCCTCATAAGGATTTGTTCCTGAATATAATTCATCAAAAATACAAAAATGTCTTTTATTTTTATTAGTTTTTATAATATCCAATATTTCTTTGCATCTACGAGCTTCAGATTGAAATAAGCTATCTCTATTATTTGAATCTGGTATATTTATATAACAATGAAAATAATGATAAGGATTGATCTTTAATTTTTCATAATAACCAAATCCTATTTGTTGACTTGTTAATAAACTAATTGTAATAGCTTTTAATATGGTTGTTTTACCTGCGGCATTTGGGCCTGTTATAATTTTATTTTTTGATAAGTTGATATTATTTTTTATTACATTTGTTTTTATTGAAGGATGATATATGTTTTTTATCTTAATCTTTTTCTTATTAGATAAAGAACATTCATTGATATCTTTATTTATAATATTTTTATTAATGCCTTTTAAATTATTATAAAAACAGTTAAATCCAAATGAATACATAAAAATTTCTTCCACTTCTGCTGAATCCCACAATGTAAAATAATATTTCATAACACTACCTAATTGTATTATATTTTTTGGTGTGAATATCTCTTTTGGTATATTAGTTATTTCTTTCCTAAAATGTACTAATCTATCTTTAAATTTGTCTAAATGATCATTAAAACCACTATATGTTTTTAATTTTGTTGATTTATTTTTTATAAACTTCATATTTTCTATTGTATAATCTAAATATGCCTTAACTGTTTCAAATTCAGA
>TARA_B110000008_G_scaffold189197_1_pt1 | contig 13233 bp, 7 predicted proteins | sample TARA_B110000008 | Tara Oceans TARA_B110000008 (sample SAMEA4396496) | marine metagenome | biome: Westerlies Biome; feature: [DCM] deep chlorophyll maximum layer (ENVO:01000326); material: water (ENVO:00002006), including particulate matter (ENVO:01000060) such as... | depth 40 m
CGGCGCGCGCGCGCGTCGCGCGCGTCGACGGGACGCGCGCGGTCGCGCTGCGATGCGTCATCTTGTGCGCGTGCGTCGCGCGCGCGCGATGCGTCGCGCGCGGCGGAGGCGTCGCGACGGCGATGCGACGGACGACGATCGAGCGCGACGCGCGTCCGAGCGCGCGCGCGCGATCGACGGCGGCGACGGCGAGCGCGGCGACGCGACTGCGCGGCGGCGTGCTCGGGACGGGGACGCTCGTCGCCGAGTACGCGCTCGCGGATGGACAGACGTACGATTTGATCGTCGACACGGGAAGCGCGCGGACGTACGTGCCGTGTAAGGGATGCGCGCGGTGCGGGGAGCACGCGCACGGGTATTACGATTACGATCGGTCGATGGAATTCGAGAGGTTGGACTGCGGCGAGGCGAGCGACGCGACGCTTTGCGAGGAGACGATGAAGGGGACGTGTCAGAGCGATGGGAGGTGTTCGTACGTCGTGAGTTACGCGGAGGGGAGCTCGAGTCGTGGGTACGTCGTGCGGGACAGAGTGCGACTGGGGGAGGGGACGTTGAGCGCGATGTTGGCGTTCGGGTGCGAGGAGGCGGAGACGAACGCGATTTACGAGCAAAAGGCGGACGGATTGTTTGGATTCGGACGGGGAACGGCGACGGTGCACGCGCAATTGGCGAGCGCGGGATTGATTGAAAATGTGTTTTCGTTCTGCGTCGAGGGGTTCGGGGCGAATGGGGGGGTGTTGACGCTCGGGAGGTTTGATTTCGGCGCCGACGCGCCGGCGTTGGCGCGGACGCCGTTGGTCGCGGATCCCGCCAATCCCGCGTTTCACAACGTACGAACGAGTTCGTGGAAGCTGGGCGATAGTTTGATCGAGCATTTAAACTCGTACACGACGACGCTGGATTCGGGGACGACGTTTACGTTCGTTCCGCGAAGTGTGTGGGACAGCTTCAAGACGCGATTGGACACGCAGGCGACGCAGGCGGGACTAGAGATCGTCGCGGGACCAGATCCACAGTACGACGACGTGTGCTACGGCGTTTCCGCGGCGGCGATGAACATGACGTTGAGTCAAAGCACCGTGAGCGAGTGGTTCCCGCCGCTCACGATCGCGTACGAAGGCGGAGTTTCGTTGACGCTCGGGCCGGAGAATTATCTCTTCGCGCACGAGACGAACTCGGCGGCGTTTTGTGTGGGTATTTTTGCGAATCCAATCAGAAATAATCAGATTTTATTAGGGCAAATCACCATGCGCGATACGCTCATGGAGTTTGATGTCGCGAACTCTCGCGTAGGTATGGCGCCGGCGAATTGCAGGCGACTACGAGAAAAGTACACCCACGATTCCCCCGAGCCGACGCCGTCGAATTCATCTACGCCGAGCGGCGGTGGAGACGCATTGACGGAGGTGTTTGTTTCACTAGGGGCGTTAATCGTAGCGATTATAGGCGTTTGCTTCGGTTCAAAGAAGCTACAAAGGTCTGACGTGTTTGCGAACGCGTTTACGTGGGCGTCGAGAGGCAACGAAAGACAGTGGCAGCGGCTCGAGGACGACGTGTCGATCGACGCGCAGATAGAGATGAGTGATATGCCGTAGCGCGCGTTGTGATCACAAATCACCATCTATTCCAGCGAAACTTGTTCCATTTGACGCTCATGTGCCCGCGGGCGTCGCCGTACGCCGTACGATCTCGCCACGATTCGCTCGCCCACTCGCACGGCGGTGCGACGTACGGCGACCACAAGATTCGCATCAAAAGCCGCGGTTGTCGTAAAAGCGTCTCAAGCTTTGGGAAGATGTACGGCGCGAGTAGAAACAGGTACTTCATTCTGAAGTACTCGGCGAAGTGTTCGTGGTGCGAGCTCGTCTGGAATCGTTCGGCGAGCGCGGACATTGTTTCAATCGAAGGCAGTGGAATCGTCCCATCGTGCACGCGGGCGAGGTAATTCGCTTGCAACTCGGCGACTTGCCAGTGCGTGCCGAAGGGTAGAACGAATAGAATGTACCCGACGCGCGGCTCTGTAGGCAGCACGCAGTGCTCGAACAATCCGCTCGTCGGTCGGAGATTTTCCGCCATAAAGTTGAACTCGCGCCGGTACCCAGTGGCGAAAATGATCGCATCAAACTTTCCACTCGTGCCGTCGACGAAGAATACTTCGCGTCCTTGAATTCGATCGACGAGTGTGGCCCGCTTGATGCGTTGTAGCGCAAACTCTTTGAGCAAATCGCCCGAATCAGTCACGCCCGGGGAGATCCTGTGAACACACGGCCACCAATCGAAATACGTGTATCCAACGACGCCGAGCCAAGCGGGCGTGAATAGCGATATCCAATTCAAAAACGTGGCCATGCCATGCTTCAACCCACGACTCATGACGTATCGCTCGGTGCGAATGCTCAGGGTCACCGACGCAGCCGTCGTCGAAAGATCCTGCGCGATGTCCGATCCGCTCGCGGCACCGAGCCCGACGACGAGCACGTGACGATTGAGAAACGACGTCGGCTCGGTGTATTCACTCGAGTGCATCACGTCGCCCGTGAAAGAATCCAACCCGCGCACCACCGGAGTCTCGGGTTTGGTCAATTGCCCGGACGCGACCCACACGAAGTCGAACCTCTCCACGCGATGCGAGAGGTTCGAGTCTTTCCGCGGCGTCCCGCTCGCGATCGTCACTTCGAACTCGCCGTTCGCGCATTTTTCGACACTGATCACCTCCGCGTTCAGTTCAATCACTGAAGTTAACTGAAAAGCCGCAGCGTAGCCGCAGAGGTACTCCATCGTTTTCCGCCATCCTACATAGGCCGGAAAAGATCGGGGCGCGGGATAGTCCGCGAAACAATTCGCCATCTTCGTCACGTTTTGTAAAACTGAGTTGAACACTTTGCCGGATCGCCGCCCGTAAGCCCAGACGCCTCCCGGCGAGTCGCTTTTCTCGTAAGTGCACACCTTGAACCCGCGGCGTAACGCTGCTCTCGTCGCGCACAAGCCGGCGGCGCCGGCGCCGACGATGCATAGCCTTTTCGCACCGTTCGATCGCCCCTGGAGCGGATCCGCTTCGCCGACAGTCTTTCGACGCACACCAAGCGGAACCGACTCGCGCATTTTTTTCGCGTTCACGTACGCCATGACGCACCACGCTGGAAACATCGCCGCGAACGCGAACGCGATGTACTTGCAGCAGAGGCACAAGGCTCGAGCGAGCTCGACGCATACCCAAAACACCGGCGGTAAAAAGACAGCCCAAGCCAGGACGAACGCGGCGTAAAACAATAACGCGTCTTGCGTCGTCGGGAACTCGCGGTCGTCGAGAAATCGCATCGTGCGCGCGTAAATGTGCGGTCACACGTCCCGTCACATGTTGGCCGTCACATGTTGGTACGTCCAATGATGCGATCGAAACCGCCCGAGATCCGTCGATTTCGCGTTGAAAGCGCGCGATCCAAGAGATGAAAATAATTTCGATCGCCTCGATCGACGCTCGGTCGCGATCGACCGCGCACGCGCGCGCGAACTCAAACATTAGCGACGCTGCGGGGTGACAACCAACAGCCAACCGCCCTCCGCACACGTCGTCACGCGCTCGCGCGTCGTCGATCGCGCGCATGGACCCGCGCGACGTCGCGGCGTACATCGAACGCCAACGCGCGCGGCGCGCGCCGTGCGTGGTCGTGCTCACGCCCGACGACGATGCGCGCGCGCGCGAAAGTTTGAGCGCGGCGCTGGATGTCCCCAGACTCGTCGACGTTTTGCGCCCGTTTCGCGTCGTCGACGACCTGAACGTCGTCGTGCGCGCGGACGCGGAGAACCCGCAGCGAGCGCTGAGCGTGCGGGCGCTAGAGGTGCGGTTTAAGAGCGATTCGGGGGCGACGTCGGCGACGCGGGACGACGCGGAAGCGCGTGGCCGGGACGCCGTCGCGAGCGAATGCTTCGATGTTTCGACCATGACCGACGATACGTGCGGACGGGCGCGACGAGAGACGGGTGATGCGTGCGTGCGACGAGCGAGAACGGAGGCGGAGACGAGCGGGAGGTTTGAGAAATTCTTTGACGCGAACGAGCGGGCGACGGCGTTTAACGAGTGCGAGGCGTTTGATCACGCGCTCGGAGCGATTCTTTGCGTGCGCGCGGGAAAATCTTCGTACGAGGACGTGCTACAATCATTCGAGGACTTAAAACAGCAGTTTTTGCGACTGCCGGTGTTCGCCACGGGTGGAGCGGATCCAGAGACGTGTTTCGGGAAGGTGCTCGTGTGGGACGCGAGAGATGGAGCGACGACAAAGGAAGAAGCGGAGGCTTTGTTGCAGCGCGTGCGTCAGACAGGGGCCTGGGACTGTGAACTATTGACACTGAATTCCGATCTCGAAGGCACGTGCGCGTCTGGGGTCGATTGGAACGAGCATAGGGAAACGGTTATTTCCCGCGCCGCGGCTGAGCGCGCGGGCGTGGCGAACGAGGCGAGTAAAACCATGGGGCGTTACATGAGCTTGGAAGACGTCGATCGGGCAAAAACGTACGTGCGAGTGTTCGTAACGAAAACCTTACTTCCACACATGGAGCGAAAGCTCTTCGCGCTATCGACACAGATTTACAACACGAGAAAAGGTTTAAGAAATCAATTCAAGACCTTTTGGGGACGAAGCACGGCGACGGCGACGGCACATCGAGATGGCGAACAAGGCCATCGATCGCCCGAGGGACAAATTCGGCTCGCCGGAGATTTAGCGTTCATGCTCGGCGATTACGACACTGCGTTGGCGAATTTCAAGCTCGTACATTCGGATTACAAATCGCAAAGTGCGTGGAAGCGATTGGCGAGTTCGTACGAAGCCATGGCGCACGTGTACGTAGCGACTCGTCATTTGCGCAATAAGGCGGATTTGAAAAAAGACATCAACCACGCATATGACAGCGCGATGACGAGTCTGTTGAAGTACGAAACGATCGGTGGGGTTGGTGATTTGCATCTAGCGCACGTCGAGATGTTGAAGGCGCGTTCGGCGGTGGAACATGCCAAGGCGCTGACAGCCATCGGTGCGTATCGGGAAGCGCACGCGCCACTTGTTTCGGCGTCTGCATTTGTACACTCCGATCTGCGAGCGGCACTCTTGCTTGAGCGCGCCGCGTTCGCGTTCGTCCGCTGTCACCCTCCTATGGTGCGCAAATTCGCGTCGTACATGATTTTAGCCGGCGCGAGGTACGTGCGTGCGGGCGCTATAGCGGCTGCGACTCGATGCTACTCCTTCGCTCTGCCGGTGTCGAACGAGTATGGCTGGAGTGCGGCATTAGAGCACTTGAACACCACCCTCGGTCGTCTCGTGGCAAACATCGGACACACGAAAGCGGCGCTGGAGTTTTTCAGAGACGCGGTGGGGTGTGCGGCATATTTACCGGCCGACGCACAAACCGTTCGTATCGATGCGCTCGAAGAATTCGCTGCGAAATACGCGAGTGAAGTGCCCGCGGAGCAGCGCAACGCGAAAGACGACGAGCTGGCGTGTCCCTTGCCCGAAATGAACGTCCAAAAAGTCAAAGTGATATTTGCGGACGATCGTGAGTCGAGCGAATCGACTTCTGATCACGGTGAAGAAGCGTGGAGCGCCATTGAACGGGGTGGAGTTATCCCACAGAACTTGCTTGCGGCCGCACCGGGAGCGAATTGGCTGAGTGGTGGTCCTCGCACGATTGAGATCGAGCAAACAGCAGTGTGCGCCTCCGGCGAAGACGTGAAAATAGACGTCGATTTGAAGAATCCACTCCGCTTGCCTTTGGACGTGAATAATCTGCGTTTGCTGTGGGAGTTTACGCCATCGAATGGGACGTTAGTATCAAACGACCGCGGCGAGACTTCGGACGCACTCGTGCGAGCAAAGGTGGAGAATAAAGTTTTCGCGCCGCAGTCAGAGCAAACGATTCGGCTCACCATCACGCCGAGCGCTTCGGGTGTCTTACGCGTGTCAGGCGTGGCGTGGACCGTGGGGTCGAAACGGGTGCTACACGGCCGTCGATACTTCGATGTCAGTGCGCCTCGAACGCGTCGTGGGGCAAACGGCGAGTGGTTACGCGACGTCACAAAGCACAAACGGTTGGTGTTTAACGTTTGCGAGACGGTGCCAAGATGTGATGGCACGCTCGAAGGCGTCCCCAAGCGCTCAATGGATGGCGCTCTGCAGAGAATAGACTTAGTCATCTCCAACGTCACGCAACCGATGGCAAAATGGATCCGGGTGCGTTTGCCGAGATCCGTTCTCCGTCCAGTTGACGCGTCTCACGTGCCCGTGACCGAACCGACCGTGAAGCGTAATTCGAGTCGAGAGGATCTCGAAAGAGACTCGATAAATCGCGGTGATGGTGACGGTGGGGACGATGACGTCGTAGATAGCGATGGTGTGATCTACGCGCTGCCTGCTTGGGAGACGCTCGAGTCTGGGTCAACGATTCGCTGGCCACTGTGGTTTCATCCAAACGCCGTCGGTCGCACCGCTGTGCGCATCTGCGTGTGCTATCAGCCCGAACCTCCAGCGCCAAAGTTATTGCGCTATCGTACGATTCGTATCTTTGAAAGCGTGGAGGTCACACCTTCCATGCGCGTGAGCGCGATGACGATACCGTCGCCTTCGCATCCGTTGGCGCGAGTCATTCGATTGTCCATTGCGAGTGGGCGAGAGCAAACGGATATCTTCAAACTCGGAAGCGTGCGGCTTGGATCGAGCAAAGATCGCGTGAAGTACGAACTGATACCTCTCATGAAGCACGCCACGGCACCGCGATTGATTGCTCCCGGGGAGACGATCGAGACGCTCATAAAATGTTCGCCGAGCGAGGAGGCAAACGCGAAGGAACTGCTCAACTTTGTGGACGCCATCCCGGAAGAAAGCGCGAAACCCTTGTTTGCGTTTCACAATTCATTCAAAAAGAACGATGCAAAACGTGCGTTGAAAGTGCGCAACGAAGCGATCACGGATGGTTTGATGATAACATGGTCGTTGAAGGGTGGAGATGTCGTCGGCGCGCAGCACGTACGCAACGTCGTCGAGCTCACGCGGTGCACGGATACTACCCGCACACCCAACGAGCTGAAAAGCAAGGTGACCTGGACAATCAATTATGCTAGCACGATTAAGCTCGACGAGACGGCGCCAGGTAACATGACGTACTCATCCGTCACCTTGAGCGCTCGGAACGAATCCGACGACGCGCTCGACATTGTCTTTGTCGCCGACGCGACGTCATCGGCGCCCGCCAACGTTGAAAGCGGCGGCTGGTCTCTGGAAATCGATAAGAACGCGTGGCAAAACCGAGAAACGCTACCCACAAGCGAGGACAAGCGCCGACGGCCGATTCCCCTGCCGCCTGGCAAACCTATTGTGTGGGTTGGCCCAGTGCGCCGCGTCGCCAAAAACGTCGCCCCTGGCGCGGTTTTCAATTTCCCCCTCACCATCGCGTGTTTCGCCAAAGGCGATCACATTTTAGATGGTTACACGCTGAGCTGGACCGAAACTGCGCCCGCGCCCTCCGCGACGCCGGGATCGATGTCCATATCCTCGGTCTCGCGAGCCACCGACGGCGCTCGCGTCGCCGTTCCGACGGATGCCCGCAACGCGCCATTCATCATCACCGTCACGTAGCGCAATAGATGAAGCATGTAAATACAACTCTAACTAGACACGCGCAACACGAGGTCTCACACCATGGGTAAGAGCAATTCCGGATCGTCCCACGCCTTTCGCGGCTCGGCGGCGCCCGCGGCGTCGTACGACTTACGAAGCTCTTCGCACAAGGCGAAGTAGAGCCCAGACGTTATATTTTCCGCCTGCTCCGCGAGCTCATCCATGAGTTCACGGAGCTGTTTACGGCGCGCCTTCACGCTCGACGGCGCGACCTCGAGATTATTCAGCCTTTCCGTGTACGGCGTCCCCGCGATGGCTCTCCAGAACTTCATCCGACCGAGTTCGCCGCGTCGCGCGCGCGCGTCGACGCGACGCGCCGCCTAAGTCCGCGCGCGGTGGTCCGTCGTCGGCGCGTCGTCGTCTCGACGGCGCGCGGGCATCGCGCGCGACGCTCGCGCGACGGGACGGCGGCCGCCACACAGTGCCGCGTCGCGTCGACGATGGCGGGGAAGATTCAGCGGCAAAAGCTCGCCAAGGGCGGCAGTCGCGGACGGTACGGCGTCTCGGGACTGAGCGCGTTTCGCAGCAAGAGCCGACCGGCGCGACGGGCGCCGATCGCGCGAAATCGCGGCGCGGACTATGAAAAGTTTGTGGAACTGCGAGCCGAGGTGGACGCGCTGAGCGCGGAGGAGGCGAAGGGAACGCTCGATAAGGCGACGGCGAAGGAATTGAAGAACTTGCGAGCGAAGTTGACGCTGAAGGAGCGCAAACACGGGGGCGGGGCGTGAGGGCGAGGTCGCGGGAACGCGAGGGCGGGACGCGGCGGCTGAGAGGCGAAAAAAGCCGCGGGATCGCGAAAACGACGCGTCGATCGCGCGAGGATGTAAAATACCGAACATCGTATACTGTAGTGTTTTGTGTGCTACTCGCTGTGTGGTCACAGTACAACCCGCTAATAAGTTTCACGCTAGGGATGACGAACGGCGTCGCCTCGTTCGTTCGTTCGCTCCGTCGGTCGCCGATAGCGCCGCCGGGGCTATAGGAAATAACCGGGCAACGTCGCGCGAGGCGCCATCATGGTTGAGTTTTCGGTGGTTTCCGTGAAATACTTAACCTCGCGATCGAGGTTATCGTCAAAAGCTAAGATGGAGGCGACGTTGCCGCACCGGTAGCAATAATTCGGCGCGCTCCAAACCGTCACCAAATTCTTATCCGGAAACATGTACTTCAACCCTTCCTGCACCAACTGATGCGCCCTACAAATCAAGTTTAATCCATTTATCTCGTTGAACTCGTCCGTCACCCTTCGGCCGAACAACCACCCCGCCCCTCTCGGGCTCACCGCCCACGTCTCGATGTCCTCCGGGTCGCTCCACATTAAATCACAAAACGGTCCCTCGTGCGGAATCTCGCACAACCGATCGATCGTCCGCACTTGATCAATCGTTCGTATGTCTGGACTCAACCCACCGTGCACGCACAGCACCTTCCCATCGATCACGCACGCCAACCCCAAGTAATCGAACACGTCCGTGCACCACCGCCACGCGTTCGCGCTTCCGTACTTCCTCTGACACTCATCGTAGAACCCGTACACCTGCGTGATCTGTCGGCTCTCGTGATTTCCTCGCAACAGCGTCACGTGCGCGGGCCAGCGCGCTTTCAGCAGCATCAGCAGCGTGAACGACTCCAGACTGTTGTATCCGCGATCGACGAAGTCGCCCATGAAAATGTAATTCGTCCCCGGCACCTCTCCGCCGGTCTCGAGCAGTTTCATCAGGTCGTGAAACTGTCCGTGAATGTCACCGCACACCGTCACCGGGCTGTGCACGCTCTGGACGTTGGATTCCTCGACGAGGAGCTCTTTGACGCGGGCGCAGAGATTTCTCAGTTCGTGCTCTTCGAGCGGCTCGCAGCGGCGGATCTTGGCGAGCCAGGCGTCGAGGTCGAGCGGGGACATCGCGCGTGGATCGATTCAGGCGATCGCGGCGTCGCGAATGCGCGCGCGCGCGCGTGTGCGCGCGCGGGCGGCAATCTTGCGCGATGTCCCCGCAGTCTTGGGGTTTAGTTGCGTCGGAGGCGCGGAACGGGGCGTGAAAATACAAAATACGCGCGCCGTTCGATCTCACGCGATGCGCGCTGTGACGACGGATAAATACTCGCCGAACGCGTACGCGGGGTCGATGGGCTGATCGCACCCGGCGCCGCGGATGGAGAGCATCGTGGCGGAGACGCCGCTTGCGCGCGAGGCGTTTTCGACGATTTTGGGAAGCAACCGCTCTTGCGTCACCGCGCCCGAACACGAGCAGGTGATTAAAATACCGCCCGGACGAAGCAAGGTCATCGCGCGCTTGTTCAACCCGACGTACTTCGGGATGGCTTTTTTGAGCGCGGGCTTGGTCGGCGCGAACTTGGGCGGGTCCAAAACTACGACGTCGTACGATCCGGCGCGGCCGGCGTCGATCTCGGCTTGCATGAAATCGAACGCGTCTGCGCGAACAAAGTTGACTTTGTCCTGAACACCGTTTAACTCGGCGTTCTTTCTCGCCATGTCGAGCGCGGACTCGGAGCTGTCGACGGCGACGACGTCCGAGGCGCCTCCGAGCGCCGCGTTCAGCGCGAAGCCACCGGTGTAACAGCAAACGTCCAAAACGCGTTTACCGCGCGCGATCTCGCGCATCACCTTGCGATTATCTCGTTGATCGACGTAGAATCCTGTCTTGTGACCACCGGCGATGTCGATCGCGTATTGCACGCCGTCTTCGAGCACCTTCACGTCGCTCGGCACCGCTTCTCCGACTTTGGCGCCCGTCGCGGCGTCGTAATAATCAATCAAGTTTTCCCCTTCCCAGGGCGTTCCCTCGACTTCGTACATTTTCTCGTCTCGTCGCCACACCACCTTCGTGTTCGCCCCCAAAACGTCCGCGAACGCGCGCAAGATGACGTCTCGTCTCTGCTCCACCCACGCCGCCGTGGAGCTCGCCACGACGATTTCGCCGTACACGTCCGCGTTTAACCCAGAAATCTTATCCCCCTCCGAGTTCAGCAGCCTGTAACACGTCGTTCGTTCGTTCCCGACTAACCCTAAATCCCGTCTCAACTCGTACGCTTCGCGTATCCTCTGCGCCACGACGCCGTCGCCGTCTTCGCATCCTCGCTCCCACGCCTGGCTCAGCGCCCGCACCGAATACGAGCTCGTTTCGTTATAAAATCCGTAGCATATCGGCGAGAGCGCGTGATCGGTGACTTGCACCCAATCGCCCGTTCGCGCTTCGCCCTCCACGCGTTCGATCGCGCCCGCGTAGACGATAGGATTACCGTCCAAGAACATGTTCGCCTTGCCTCGAGCCACCACCACGCGCGTCAGCGCGCTCCGCCGCGCGTCCTCCAGATTCGCGCTCTGTTCGCCGTCAAAGTTCCGTCGCTGGCGCTGCACAACGTCCGCGCTCGAGGACTGCGCGCGACGGCCGCCGTCGGGGCGTCCACGACCGCTCGTCGACGGTTTTCTCGGCGCGGTGGCGGCGGCGGAGGTTACGAAACGTCGCGTTTGCGCGCGCGATGGACGCGCGCGCAGGGCGAACGAGGCGCCGCGCGCGAGGCGTTGCATCGTGTGCGCGCGTGCGCGTGCGTGCGAGCGCGCGGGTGCGCGACGCGCGTGGAAGTGCGGACGACGCGCGTTCGCGCGCCAAGAATTGGAACTCGAGCTCTAGGCGACGGCGAAAACGAAACGAGTAAAGTGGTTAAAGTTACAGCCGTGCTAAATGATACTTGCGTCGCTCGCTTGAGTCGCTCGAGTATAAGTGCTTAATCTCCGCGGACGAAGGAATTAAGAGGCGGCTTCGGCGCCGGCCGCTTCGGCGTTTTCGCGTAAAATTTCATCCAACGTCGGCTCGAGGGTGTTGATGCAGTTGTCCTTGTTCATGATTTTGTCCAAGCCGAACAAACCGATGCGGAAAGTGTTGTTGCCGGCGGGTTCGTTGATCATGAACGGAACGCCCGCGGCGATTTGGAAACCCTTAGACTTGAACTTGGCGAACATGGTGGCGTCATCCGTGTACGACACGACGACGCCCGGCGCCTCGAACCCCTTGGCGGCGACGGATTTCAATCCCTTGCTCGCCATCATCTTGCGGCACTCAGTGCCGAGATCCCATGCCATTTGCTTGACCTTGTCGAAACCAACCTTTTCGGTCGCCATCGCCGCGCGTTCGAACAAAGTCAACGCGTCGGTGGGCATGGTGGTGTAGTACGCGAACCCGCCCGCCAAGTAGGCATCCATGACTTCGAGCCACTTGCGCATGTTGATGACCATGGAGGTGGATTGCGAGTTGCGCGTCGCGTGCACGCCGCGTTCGCCGAGCATGATCACGCTCGCGCACGCCGGACCAGTCCAGCCCTTTTGCGGCGCGCTCAAGATGGCGTCCACGCCGGTCGCCTTCATGTCCACCCAAATCGTGCCGCTCGCGATGGAATCGAGCACGAACAGCCCCCCGTGCGCGTGCACGGCGTCGGCCACAGCCTTGATGTACGAATCCGGCAGAATGATCCCAGTCGACGTCTCCACGTGCGGCGCGAACACCACCGCGGGTTTTTCCTTGTTGATCATCTCCACGACCTCCGCCAAGGGCGGTGGCGCGAACGCCGGCGTCTTTTCGTCGTCCACCGCGCGTCCTCGCATCACGATCGTCTCGCTCGGGATTTGCGTTTGCTCAAAAATATCCGTCCATCGATAGCTAAAGTACCCATTACGAATCACGAGCGCCTTTTTCCCGCTGCACCACTGTCGCGCGACCGCCTCCATCCCGTACGTCCCGCTTCCCGGCATGATCACCACGCCGCTCGCGTTGTACGCCCGCTTCATCATCCCGTCGATGTTCTTCATCGTCTCGCAGAACACCGGCGACATGTGATTGATCGCTCGATCCGTGTACACGACGGAGTACTCCTTCAATCCACCGTTGTGTTCGAGCGCGAGCGGGCGATCGTGGAACCCCTTATCGCTGAAGTCGCCGAGGTGGTGCGCGCCCGCGCTCTTCGCGCGCACGCCCCCCTGCGTCGTCGCCATCGCGACGTCGCGCGTCGTCGCCGCCGTCGCGTTCGCCGCGGACGCGCCGCGAGCGAGACGCGCGTGGATTTGTTCGCGCGCCGCGCCGAGCGCGCGTCGTCGGAGGGCGTACATCGTCGCCGTCGTCGCGCGCGTCGCCGTGTGCGGGGCGCGGCGACGCGCGCGCGCGCCGAACCGACGCGCGCCGACCCGTTCGGACACGCGTGGGTGCGCATACAGTGTAATCACAGTTACACGCATCGAGTCGTGGCACACGGCGACGGATAACGGATTGAGAGCGTATAACGCTGTGAATGACGCTATGAAACGATGCGAAAATCACGCGACGGTGCCGACGGAGGGGGCCTGGCGCGCTATAACCGCGAAACGTCGTGACGTCACGACGCGCGCGCGCGACCTCTCGAGGCGAGTTTCGCGCGCGCGGCGTCGATCGACGGCGCGAGGTTGGGCGACGGGCGATCGGCCGGGTTCGCGACCCATCGCGCGCGGCGCGCGCGCGCGGCGCGGCAGACGGCGGCGATGGCGGCGCGCGCGCGCGCGCGCGTCGAGATCGGCGCGCGC
>TARA_B110000008_G_scaffold13950_1_pt1 | contig 13224 bp, 8 predicted proteins | sample TARA_B110000008 | Tara Oceans TARA_B110000008 (sample SAMEA4396496) | marine metagenome | biome: Westerlies Biome; feature: [DCM] deep chlorophyll maximum layer (ENVO:01000326); material: water (ENVO:00002006), including particulate matter (ENVO:01000060) such as... | depth 40 m
AATAATCGCCACTCCGCGACTGTCGCCGATGCAACGCGCGCGAACCGTCATTGACGCCTACACGAAGGCGCTCAAGACCAAACAAATACTCCCAGTCTCTCTCGTCCGCACGACGACCGCCGCCCCGACGATGCAAAGCGCCAGCGCGACGATGTACACCGCCGCCGCCGTGCGCGCGCGATTCCCGACGATCACCTCCACGCGCGCGCGCGTGCCCGCGATGACGCGCGTGAACGGACGAAACGGTGAAATGAAAATTTCACGAGGATTTTCCGTCGTCGCCGAGGCGTCCGAGGGCGAGGAAGGCGCGCAAGCGGAGCATAAGCTTTACATTGGCAACTTGAGCTGGAACTCGACCGACGAGGACTTGCAAGAGATCTTTGGTGAATTTAACGTCGTCGAAGCGAGCGTGGTGATGGACAGGAACACTGGACGAAGCCGTGGATTCGCGTTCGTGACGTTAGCGAGCGCGGAAGACATGGAACGCGCGATGGCGGCGACGAACGGCGTCGACGTCGACGGACGAGAGTTGCGCGTGTCCCAGGCGCAAACCGCGGGTGAACGCCGGGACCGACCGATGCGTATGGATGGTGAACGCAGACCTCAGCGCAACCGTGATGCTGATAACCGACGAGTGTACTTTGGTAACTTGTCCTGGGGTATGGATCATCTCGATTTGCAGGACCTTTGCGGCGAGTTTGGCTCCGTCGAGGACAGCCGGTTGATCACCGATCGCGAGACTGGACGCTCGCGTGGGTTCGGTTTCGTCACCATGAGCAGCGAAGCCGAAGCCGATGAGGTTGTGGCGCAGCTCAACGGCCAAGATGTCGACGGGCGCGTGCTCCGAGTTAACATCGCCAACTCTGACTAATCAGTTTGGCGGCGAACTCGTGCGTCAATGTGGATTCTGCTATCTTTTTCTAATACGCGCGTCGAACGCGGGATGATAATTTAGACGTTACTAGTTAATTTTCAGTGACGACAATTGTTTTGTCTTGTAATTTTACAATCGGCTGCCCGAAATGTACTTTGAAGCGCGCGCCTAAATTTACCCGTCGCCTGCGACGACGGCGTCGACAGCTTCGTTGAAAATCTCCACCATTTTGTCCAATACCTCGTACTGTGACTTTTGGATTCGTTTTTTGTCTTGAAGTTTGAATTCTTGCTCGGCGTCCCAGGGTGGGAGCGGTTCGATTTTCTTCAGAGAGTCCCACGAGCCGAGGTATTCGCGCTTGTCGAATCTCCAGACCTCGTGGTCCTCTTTGTTCGAAATGATGGCGCCCCATGTGTAGTGCATCACCGAACTCTGGCCAATCGCGATATCGGCAGGTGGTTGTATCATAAGTTTCTGGAACGGTACGGGTGGGAGCTCGAACTCAAGCTTCGGTCGTACTGCCGCCGCGGCGAAGGACCAAGCATACATGTCTCTTACCCATCCAAACACTCTCTTAACGACCTCGTTCGACTCCCCGAACTCGACTTTATCCGCCCACACCGGCGCGACACGCTCTAAATCATCTCGATGTATACACTGAGGTGCATTCCCAGTTTGGTAAACGTCCTTCAACGGGCCATCCTTCGACACATCGTGCAACAACACCGACGCCTCCTTGGCGTCCGGGTACGAAGGTACAATATACCCGAACAAAAATCCGTACGAAATACCCTTGGCGAGCAAGACGCTCGGTGGTGGGCTACGAATAAACAAATAATCGGTTTCCGCCATCAAGATGTGCGAACATCGCCTAGAATCGTCCGACTTCATCCATTCAGCGATGGCTCGCGCGCGATCCTTCACCGCGTAGTCGCAAGAATTATCGCATTCAACGTGCGTTGGATCGGCGCGCCATGTCGGGACGAGATCCATCAAGCTATCATCTGTTGAACGATGCAAAATTCTAGTGAAATGTCGCAAAACGCTATCCTTTTCGCTCGCTGCTTTCTTCCAAGTCTGGTAGAACACACGCGTCTGCCAATTCATATACGGCGAGCCGTTACTCGTAATCATCGTATGCACGCATGTCTTCAATTCTGTGCTCTCTGCGTCATACCTTGACTTCTTCGGATATAATACTCCACTCGTTGTCTTTCTGTTGTGCTCTTCACCGTACATCGGAGGGAGATAATCATTTATCAGAGTCCCGGTGAAGCACTCGTTCGGCTTGGCGGGATCGTGCCTCCAAAACTGACATTTAGCCGTCTTCTTGCACAGCTCGCAGCAATCTCGCGCGACGGTGATCGATACTCCCTCGACCGACTGAGTCAGAGGTTGTGGTCCCCAGTAATCGCTCTGAGGTAACTCGTGACACTCGTCTTCCGGCGTCTCGGCGTCGCGTATCCTTCGCCACTCCTCTGCGTCGTACCCATCCCTACTCGAGATATCATCCATCACGCGCGCCGTTTGCGCGCCTTGTTCCCCTAGGCGTCCCCGCTCGTCGCGTTCGCCTTCCTCGATCACTTTCGCCGGCGCCCGATCGCTCTCGTCGTCGTCGTCGCGCGCTCGACGTTCCGTCCCGGCGACGCCGTCGCCCTTCTCGCCACGTCTCACCGCTTTCGTGCGTTCTGTCGCCGCCGCCCGCGCATCGTACGCGTCGATTCTACTCTGCACGCGCTCTCGAACGTACGCCTCGACCTCACGCTCATCGCTGAAGCGTCCTAAAGTCGAAGCCGCGGTGGGATCTTCATCTTTTGGAAAGTGTGGCGTCACGCGGTCGACGATGAGCGCGTACACGCACGCGGCGATGAAGAGAGTCAGCGCGGAGGACGTTATTTTCGCCCCTCGCGACGCTCGCGGCGGGGAGGAGCCGGGGAAGGGTCGACGCTTCATCTCGCGCGCCGCGGCGAAGAGTGCCGCGACCGACGCGACGTCGAGCGTTTAGAGGGAGCGACGCGCGGCGTGGAATGAACGGTCGATGATTGCAAGGGACTACAGCGCGTTACTCGTTTAATCGTACTTGGTGTAAGAATTCGATGGCATGAGGAAGCACTTGGCGAGCGACAACAATCCACCGAACTGTTGCGCGACGTTCAAGCCGAAGAACATGCGCGACAGCGCCTTGCAAAAGGCAAACGCGTTATCCGCCACGGGGTAGCACAACGGAGGAGGGATATTGGTCTTCATGAGCCATGGAAATCGATCGACGACGACGGATTTCGGGACGCAGCAACCGCGGAGTCCTTCAATACCGGCGAAGCGGTCGAAGCCGGATTCCTTGACGCCGCCAAAGGGAAGGGACTGCGCCATGTACGTCGAGCAAAAGTCATTGATGGAAGTCATACCGGCCTCCAGCTGTGAGCCAAGCTTTTCTGCGCGTCTCGTTGAGCGCGTGAAAACATTTGATCCGAGACCAAAGTCGCAGTCGTTCGCGAGCGAGATGGATTCCTCGTCGCTCTTTGTCTTGACGATGGCGAGCACGGGACCAAAGACCTCTTCGCGAGCGATTCGCATATCGTGCGTGATGCCAGAGATCACTGTCGGAGGGTAGAACTGACCACCCTGGGCGCCCAGTTCGATCTTACCACCGACGTGGACGGTCGCACCACGTGCGACGGCGTCGTCGATGAGAGACTGCACGTACTGCGCTTGCTTTGGCATGCACATCGCCCCACAATCCACGGACGAGCTCAGCGCCCATCCTTGACGTAACTTCCTCGCCGACTCCAGTACTTTGGCTAAAAACTTGTCGTGAATCTTCTCATGCACGTAGAATCGTTCGGCTCCCGCGCAGTTTTGACCGCACGATTGAAACGCGCCGCGCAGCGCCATGGGAACGCACTGCTTGAGATCCGCGTCTGCGCAGACGATGAACGGATCTTTACCACCGAGTTCGAGGACGACCGGAGTCAAAGTCTTCGCCGCTGCCTCCATAACCTTACGTCCGATGCCAGTGGATCCGACGAAGACTACCTTTTGCACACCGCCAGTGACCAACGCGCTGCCCGCTTCGCCGTAACCGGTGATGATTTGCACCAAGTCGCGCGGCGCTCCCACGGCATCAAGCGCGGCATCGATGACGCGACCGTAGTACTGCGAGCTCCAGCTCGCGTACTCACTCACCTTGACGACGAGCGCGTTCCCCGCGAACAAGTTCGCCACCAAAGGATTGAAAACGTTGTGAAACGGATAATTCCACGGCACGATTGCGCCCATGACGCCCACCGGATGATACTCCACCCGCGCCTTCTTATAAAACATCATGGCCCCGGTCGATCGCTTCTCGGGTTTCAACCACCGCTCGCCCTCGTTGCACAGCCATCGAATCTTCTCCAGCGTCACCAGAACCTCCCCGAACGCCGCGTCCACCAACGGCTTACCGCTGTCCCGCGCGCTCACTCGACAAATCGTATCCTGCTCTTCCAATATGAACCGCTGTATCACCCGCAGCAGCTTCCGACGCGTCGCGAACGAGCTTTTCGCCCACTCTCTCTGCGCCTTCGCCGCTTTGGCGATTCTCTCTCGCACTTCCTCCGCCCGCATCGCCGGCAGGTTCGGTCCGAGCGCGCGCATGTTCCCCGGATCGTAGCACGGCACGCTGTCCGTCGGCCACGCCGCGTTCGCGTCCCACCGCGCGCCCTCCGCGCCGCGCGCCTCCTCGTCCGTCAGCGTCACGCGCAGTCTCGGCGCGCGCGTCGCGCGCAGCGCGCGCAGCACCACCGCCGCGACGAGCGCGACGATCCAAAACCGGCGCTCGTCGACGAGCGCGATCTCGAGCGCGAGCGCCGCCCGCGCGAGCTCGCGCGCGCGCGGCGGCATCGGGACCGCGTCGAGGACGCTCGCGAGCGCGCGCGTCGCGTCGCGGGACATGACGGACGACGGCGCGTCGCGATGTCGCGACGTCGCGTCACGTCGCGACGCTCGAGGCGCGGTCGTCGATGCCGAGCGACGACGACGCGACGACGGCGGACGCGCGCGAGGCGGAGACGGACGCGCTCGTCGCGCGCGTCGACATGGCGCGCGCGAGGGAACGACGCGAGGCGACGACGACGACGCGCGCGGCGACGGGCGCGGTCGTCGCGTGCGCGCTGCTGGCGCTCGCGCGGACGACGACGACGACGACGACGACGACGACGACGACGACGGCGCTCGGCGCGCGGCGCGGCGCGAGAGACGACGGCGAACCGCGAGTGTTCTCGTACGACGTCGTCGAGGCGCACGCGCACGACGCGAACGCGTTCACGCAGGGATTGACGACGTGCGGAGACGGGATCATGTGCGAGAGCACGGGGGCGGTGGGCGGGACGCCGAGCGAGGTGCGGACGACGACGACGGCGACGGGGGCGAGACGCGCGGGCGCGGACGTGGGCGGCGCGTTCGCGGAGGGCCTGACGCGCGTGGGCGACGACGTGCACGTGATTTCTTGGAAGTCTAATCGCGGGTTCACGTACGCGGTGACGGCGGAGGGTGAGGTGACGAAGAAGTGGACGTTTGAGACGCCGTTGTCGGACGGTTGGGGTTTGACGTCGCTCGACGGCGAGCTGTACGTCACGGACGCGAGCGACAAGTTGCACGTGCTCGACGTCCCCGGACGGGACGGGGCGAAGTTGAAGTTGAAACGATCGATGACCATCACGGATGACGGCAAAGCCATCAGATTCGCGAACGAATTGGAGACCATAGGAGGCGACGTGTACGCCAATATCCTCGAGCGGCCGTGCTTGGCGAGAATCGATCCCGCGAACGGCAAAGTGACCGCGTGGGTGAATTTAGATGGATTGAAGCAAGCGTCCCCGAACGATGGCCGCGGTGATGTGTTGAATGGGATCGCGTACGACGAAAAACTTGATGCCTTGTACGTTACGGGCAAGAATTGGCCGACGATGTTCCGGTTGAAGCTTCGCGAGGAGCAAGGCGCGAGCCTGGACGCGGTTCGCGCGACGTGCACGCCCCCTTCGAGTCTACCGGGATACGGATACTTGTAGCGCGATTACGAAGGATGTAGATTATGACACTCTTATTATTGATAATAACCTATGTGATATCACATAGGTTAAATACACGCTAATTCTCGCGCCGGTTAGTGGGTTCAACTTATTTTACAGCTATCTTTCGTGTGCGTCAGCCACATACATACACACATCGTTTAGCCGAGCATGTTCACAAGCAAAATCCACTTGTGCTTGATTGGATTGTCTTTTTCGTCCCTCTTCTTTGCTTCCAAGTATTGATGCGTCACGATCGACATCACGGCGTGAATACAATCAAATTCTTGCCTTTCGTCCAACATCGGCACGTCTATGACCAAGTTCAAATCGTCGCACACGTTGTTCAACCACTCCTCGAGGTCACCTCGCCGTTCGTGCTCCACGGCGTCGTTAAAAAAGTGACCCGCGCCAGTGCGGCGCAGCTCGCGCTCGATAGCGTCAGCGATGCAGTCGACCGCCTTGACGCAGATGATTTGTTCCGTCATCGGATTCATCATCGGCACGTGAATCAACCGGTTCAAAAACGTCGCGATGACCCATCGCGTCGTCTGGTCGATTTCATGCGGCTGCGCGTGGTGCACCAGCGTATCCGGTTTCGGCGCTTCGTTCGCGACGTGATCTTTCACCATCTGGAGCGCCTTCGTCGACGCCGCGCCGCGCGTCTCTCGATCCGCCAATTCCAACGCCGCGCGTCCCTCTTGCGTCTTGTGCCACTTCTCCAAATCGCGCGCCGCGCGCGACTTGAACCACCCGTGTCCGTGGTCGTGGTGGTGATTATGATGATGGGTGTGTCCACCGCCGATCGCCATGGCGTCGACGCGGACGTTACCGCGCGCGGCGGCGAGAATCGTCACCGGAGGTGTTCGACGTTTGCGGTCGCCGCCGCGCCGCGCGCGCGATGGCGTCGGCGCGCGAGCGCGCGCGGCGTCGACGATGGCGCGCATTGTTGGTGATTCGCGACGACGCGCGCGGTCGAGCGATGCGAGGCACCGTGTGGCGATCGAGCGAGAGGGCTCGATCGCGTCGTGCCGATCGGCGGTCGGTCGCACTTATTTTGACTGCGAAGGCGAGGATTCAGAGTTGGTTCAAACTGCTGATTGCAATAGTGATTATGTGCTAAGTGTCGCGCGACTGATTCGACAGACGCGTCGGGCGCGAGCGATGATCGAGGCGATGGACGCTCGCGCCGCGGCGGCGCGCGTGAGAAATCGGGCGCAGACAGGCGCTTCTAGTGCGTTCGCGCGCGCGGAAACCGGCGAACGAAACAAACAATCCCTTCTAAGGAAATGAATGGTCGGTGGCTTACGCGGCGGAGGCACCGGCGACGAGCTCGATAATTTCCGAGGTAATCTTCGCTTGGCGAGCGCGGTTGTAAACCAAAGACAAGGTCTTCTTGAGCTCCTTGGCGTTGTCCGAGGCGGTGGACATCGCGTTCATGCGCGCCGCGAGCTCAGAGGCGAGAGACTCTTGGAGCGCACGGAGGATTTGGGAGTTCATGTACAGCGGCATGAGGGCATCAAGAATTTGGTTCGGGTCTTGCTCGAACTGCATGACACCCTCAAACTCAGAAACCTCCGTGTCAGACGCTTCGCGCTTGACGGCGAACTTGCCATCTTCAGTCGTGAGCTTGAAGATTTCATCGTTCGCCGCGTCAATGCAAACACCGTCAACGTTGCACACCTCACCTTCCTTGGAGAGCGGCAAAATGGTTTGCACGGTCGGCTCCGCAGCGATGAGGGAAACGAATCGGGAGTAAATCATCTCGACCTTGTCGACTTCCTCCGAGGTGAACTCGGCGAAGATTTCGTCGGCGATGGTTTGCGCGTCTTGCGTGGACGGCGCTTGACCCATGTCGAAGCGCTTGACCAAGTTGTATTGCTCCTTGCGACGGTTGAAGTACACACCACCCTTCTTACCGACGGTGATGAGCTTGCATTCAACGCCTTGCGCCTTGAGCTCCGCCACGCGCTGCTCCGTCTTGCGAATAATGAAGTTGTTGAACCCCCCGCACAAACCACGATCACCCGTGCAGACGACGAGCATCGCCGTCTTCACCGGGCGCATCTTCGTCAACGGCACGTCCACATCCTCACCAGCCAATCGGCTGTTGATGGCGAACAAAACCTTGACCAAAGACTCAGAGAACGGGCGCGCGCCAATGACGGCGTCTTGCGCCTTGCGCACCTTCGCCGCCGCGACGAGCTTCATCGCATCGGTGATCTTCTTCGTGTTACCGACCGACGCGATGCGGTCGCGCATTTCCTTCGGGCTCGCGTTGCGAATCTACGAATCGTCATAAAGCGTACGAATCACCGTCAGTCTCTCGCGTCTCGCGTCGGTCTCGCGCGCGCGCAAAACCCTCTTTGGATACGATCGTCCCGCCCCCGCCCGCGCCCGCGCGCGCGCGCGCGCCGCGCGCCGCGCCCCCCGATCGCGCGCGCTATCACCACACAACCCCCGCGCGCCCCCGCGCGCACGCGCGCCCCCCGACGCGCGTCGCCATCGCCCGCGCCCTCCCGATGACGCCGCGATCCGATCCGCGTTATCCTCACCAGACCCTACGTCCACGACCGGGCCCGGCCGCGCGTCCCTCGCGCGCGCGCGCGTCGCCCCGCGACGCCATCTCTCGCGCACTATTTTCCTCCACCGAATCCCGCGCGCGATCATCCTCGCCCGCGCGCGCGTCCTCGCGCGCGGCGCGATAATCCCGATGCCCGTCCCATCGCGCGCCATCGCGTCGTTCGCGCGTCGCGTCGTTCGTCGTTCACGCACCACGAGGGATCGCTGCGGCGCCGTCGCGCGCTGCGCGGCGGTGGACCGTTTCACGGACGCACCGCGCACGGCGGTGGCCTTGCTCATGGCGAGCGACGTGTGGGCGACGGCGGACATCGAGTCGATCGTTCGGCGCGCGCGTGTATGCGGCCGAGGCGCGCAGATTCGCCCGCCGGATCGCGCGGCTTCGAGGGGTCGCGTGTTCGTGATGGGTATCTCGTGGGCTCGTATACGAGGTTTGGTGCGCGTTTAAATATGGGGGAATGAGGGCGAGTGCGCATTGAAATATGGGGTCGAGGACGACGCGCGCGCGGCGGCGGCTCGGATCACGGCGCGATCGTCAAGGCGTGGGTGACGATGTCCACCGGACCGCCCGCGGCGAGGAGTACGCTCGCAGCTTGGTCGGCGTCGGGAAATTGCGTCGGATCGCACGGGGCGCCGCGCGCGCGCAGGGCGTCCCAGGTTTCCTCGCGGCGCTGCGTCTCGCGAACGACGACGACGGCGCCGGTGCGATCGACCTCGGTGAAATCGCAAAAGAATCGAGTCTCGAACAGGCGAATGAGAACGCCGTCGACGCGGAGCCAAAATCTGAGCAAGACGAACCAACACTTGGGCATGACGCGCACCTTGAGCCCGAGGTGGGCGACGCCGTTGTCGTCGAGCTCGGACTCGTACAGCGTCAGCTCGTCGTACATCAGTATCGGATCTCTCTCGGTGAGCATCGCGCGATCAATGCGTCTGTCGGTGAGCTCCCACGTCGGTGGCTGGCGATTCGAATCGCTCGTCGTCGTCACCGTGCCGCCGTACGGCGTCGTAAACGTCCAGTCGTACTCGGCGCTTCGCTCCGTCGTATTCCACGACGTCATCGACGGTCCGGGCGGTAACGCGGCGCCGTCCGCGCCGTCCGCACTCGTGCCGACACCTTCCCCGCCTCGCGCGTCCCTCGTCGCGGCGATCGACGCATCGCCGAACCGCTCGACGTGCGACCGTCGCCACGTCTTCGCCGCCGCGACCTCGATCGCGGGCAACCCGAGCTTCACCCACTCCCTGAGCGCGTCTTCCGCCTCGAACCTCAGCGCGACGCCGCTCTCGTGTCGCAGTTCGAGCGCGCTGTCGAACAGCATCTCCGGCGTCGTCGGCGCGTCGACGTTCGTCTCGACTTGCTCTATTCGCGCTCTGTTCGCGATCGGCGTCGACGCGCTCTCGACGTCCCATCCACCGCGCGCGACGCGCGCGACCGTCGTCATCGCGCGCGCGCGTCGCGGTCGCGCGTCGCCGACGCCCCGCGACGCCTCGCGCGCGCGCGCCGCGCGTCGCGTTCTCGCGTCGTCATCCAGCGCGAACCGTCACTCGCGCGCGCGCGACGCGACGACGCGATGACGCGCGTGCGCCGCGCCATGGAGGCGTTCCGCGCGATCGCGGACCCGCTCGAGCGCTACGTCTACCTGCGCGAGCTCCAGCGCGCGAGCGCGGAGACGTTTTATCGCGCGCTCGTGCGCGAACCGCTCGAGCTCATGCCGTTCGTGTACACGCCCACCGTGGGCGAGGCGTGCGAGAAGTATCACCGCCTGGGCATCGAGACGAACGGGGTGTACATCACGGCGGACGACGCGGGACGCGTGGGGGCGAAGCTGCGAGGACACTGGGATCGGGCGGCGGCGGCGCGCGCGAGGGCGCGCGAGGGGCTCGACGGCGAAGCGGCGAAGCGACGAGGGGTCGATCGTCGCGCGCGCGCCGACGACGGCGTCGCCGTGGCGGTGGTGACGGATGGAGAACGGATCTTGGGGCTCGGTGACCTCGGCGCGGGCGGAATGGGGATCAGCGAGGGGAAGATTTTGTTGTACACGGTGTGCGCGGGCGTGCGGCCGTCGGCGTGTTTGCCAGTGTGCCTGGACGTCGGGACGAATAATCAGAGATTGCTGGACGACCCGAATTATAAAGGATTGCGACGGACGCGGCTGAAGGGGGAGGCGTACGACGCGCTGGTGGACGAGTTCATGCGAGAGATGCGGGCGTGGCAGCCGAGGTGTTTGGTGCAGTTTGAGGATTTCGGCAACGCGAACGCGTTTCGTATCTTGGAAAAGTATCGCACGACGGGACCGTGCTTCAACGATGACATTCAAGGCACCGCCGCGATCACGCTCGCGGCGCTGCTCAGCTCGTTGCGAGCGACGAAAGGGAAACTGGAGGATCAAAAGGTTTTATTTTACGGCGCCGGCGAGGCGGGCGTCGGCATCGGCGAGCTCATCGCCATGGCGATGGAGAAGACTGGGATGTCGCACAAGGAAGCCATGGAGCGATGTTACTTCATGGATTCCAAGGGTCTGGTTTGCAAAAGTCGTCTGGATGGATTGCAGCCGCACAAGGTGGCGTTCGCGCACGACGTCGAGTATCAGCCCGATTTACTGTCGGCGATTTCCGCCGTCAAGCCCACGGCGTTAATCGGCGTGAGCACGATCGGCGGGGCGTTTACGGAAGACGTCGTCAAGGCAATGTGCGCTCTGAACGAGCGGCCAATCATTTTTCCGCTGAGCAATCCCACGTCGAAGTCAGAGTGCACGTTTGAGCAAGCCATGGCTTGGAGCGACGGCAAAGTCGTCTTCGCCAGCGGGTCGCCGTTTGATCCAGTCGTGCGCCCGCGAGATGGCGTAAAAGTCTTCCCAGCGCAAGCGAACAACGCGTACGTTTTCCCGGCGCTCGGCTTCGCCGCCGCTCTCACGGGGGCGTCGCAAATCACCGACGATTTATTCCTCGCCGCCGCCGAATCGCTCGCGTCCATCACAACCGACGCGGAGATCGACGCCGGCCATTTATTCCCGGACATGAACTCCATCAGACAAGTCTCAGTAACGTTAACCGCGGAGATTTGCGAGATGATTGTGAAATCCGGCCTCGGTCGCGCCCCGAGCGGGGTGTCCACGCACGCGGACTGGTTGGCGTACATCGAGTCGCACCAATACGACCCGGGCGAGGAGCAACCGATATCCAAGCTCTAAGCTTTCGCACGCCGTAGCATCGCCGTCGTAGTAATTCATATTTATTCGTATTGATTATTCGACGACGACCGTCCGTCGCGCGTTTCTCGATTTTCGACCGCCGAGCTCGACGAGACAGTTACGCCGCGGCGTCCCCGCGCCCGCTCGCGCCCGCACACGACCGCGCGGCGTCGCGCGGCGTCGCGCCCCGAACTCGCGCGACTCGACGTCATGGGTGCGCACGAGTCCCGCGTCGCCGCGCACGCCACCGCGTCGACGAGCGCGGCGACGTCGAACGATGTGTCGAGCGGCGGCTTGTCGCGAATCTTCTCGTTCCCTCCTCGCCCGCCGCCGCGCGCCGAGCCTTATCTCCACCTCCCCACGTATCTCGGTGACCGCGTGCTGGCGTTCCAGTACACGGGCGCGCGCGATGAAGGCGACGGGGCGTACAGGACGGCGCTGCGAGAGAATGCGCGCGCGTTGGACGAGGCGTTCTCGCCGGGGACGGTGCTCCTCATCTCTTTGAACAGCGCGCTGTTGATGGATAAGAGCATGTACGACGACTTCAATTGCGTCGTGGAGTTTTGTACGTTTTGGGGCCCGCCGGGCGTGGGCGCGGGTGGGTTAGATTCTATTTTGAGCGCGTGCTCGAGCGCGAAGAATTGGTTGTCGATGAGCGAATCAAACGTGGTGTGTTTTCACGTTCGAGTCGAGCGTGGCGCGGACGCGGCGAGAATACTGCGATATGTTGTCGCGTGCTTCGAGACGTACCGTGCGTCGTCGAGTGAGTTCGACATCGATATGGCGTTTGAAGAGTTGCCGACCGTGCCTCCGCGCGCGTTTTCCGCGCATCGAGCCGCGGCGCCGTCGCGAGCGCAGATCCGGTACGGAGGATACTTTGGTGACGCCATTCGAACGAGTCGAGAAAGCGGTAAAGAGTGCATCCCCAAGAATAGGCTTAGGTTGAAACGGTTGGTGATCGCCGGCGGTTTGTCGATTCATAATGGTGGTTGGCGGCCCTACGCGAAAGTGATTTGCCAATCGACTGGCGTGGTCGGCAAAAGCGCTACGCAAGGATTAGCTCCGGATTGGCACGATTCGAAACACGGATTATCGCCGATAGGCATGGAGCTTGTTCGGACGGGGCATGAATCCAACACGTTGTCCGTGGAAACCGCCATAGGACTGTCGCTCGATGGCGATTGCGTGATATCGATCTTCCACTGGACGGGCGACGAAACCCGCGACGAACTTTCTCCGGTGATGACATTTGCGTTTCACACGGGTTTCATTCATCTCAAGACCTCAATGGGTGATTCTAAAGCAGGTGTAATGCGGATCACACGAGATCAGATGGACTGCACGGATGAAACTCTGATTCCAGACGATTACTTCTTCGATTTGATGTTTCTCGCAGAAAATGCCGAAGCCAAACCAAAAAGGCAAGCTGATATCGCCGTGCAAACCACTCCGGCGCTGAATGAGACGCACGCGGGATCAAAGATAGCTGAAAGACCACCCGCGCTGCCTACATCACCCTCCCAAGCACCACTTG
>TARA_B110000008_G_scaffold20711_2_pt1 | contig 13221 bp, 10 predicted proteins | sample TARA_B110000008 | Tara Oceans TARA_B110000008 (sample SAMEA4396496) | marine metagenome | biome: Westerlies Biome; feature: [DCM] deep chlorophyll maximum layer (ENVO:01000326); material: water (ENVO:00002006), including particulate matter (ENVO:01000060) such as... | depth 40 m
GTGTTGCGTACCCTAAAGAAATATAAGCACCAGTCCCTTGTCCTCCCAATATAATTTTAGTTGGGTCAATACCATGAGGATTTCCATTATCTTCAGTCATTCTCATATATCTAACCATAGCTTTAGCATCTTGTATTCCTCTATAAGCAGCTTGTAGGAGAGAAGATGTTCTTACATCTTGATCAGTTGAAGCAGGATTCCATCCTAGACGATTATCCATAGCAACAGCAACATATCCTTTTTTTGCCCACCTAGTACATTGCTCTACTATTGAAAGATCTGTTTTATCCCCTGTTGGTTGTCCGTTAAGTACTGGAGGTAAAAAACTACCTGTATGTACTAATATAATTACTGGTCTATTAACAATACTATCACCTGTTGGTTCATAAATATCACATTTTAAAGTTGCAGGACCAGGAGGTAAACTTTGCAATATTGGTAATACACTTGTATTGGTAGCGTAAGTTACATCAGAAGTAACAGTTACTGCTGAAAAGACATCATCTAGATATCTAGTTTGTGCACTTGCTGTAAAGCCAAAACTGATAAAGGCAATTGCAAGTATCGAATGTAAAGTTGTTTTCATAATTATGTAGTATTCATTAGTAATCTACAATAATACGAAAAAATTAGTTGAGTTCAAATAGGAGGGAGCAATAAGTCATTCTTCCTATGTATGGACCTCCATAAACTTCATAATGCTTATTGTTAAGTACATTGGATGAACCTACTTTTAAAGTAGCATTTAGTTCAGGTAGTTTTTTACTTACTTGTACATCAACCAAATCATATGTAGGCACATCTCCTGTAAACTGAGGAGAACCTTCATAAGTAAAACCTTCCACCCATTTGTAGTTAATACTAAAAGCAAAATTTCTTAAAAAGGATTTAGTATTGGATAAGTGAATATCTCTACCCACTAATCCTAAATTGTATTTATGTTCAGGGGTGTTATAGGCTGGTATAATTGGGTCTTCAGTTCCTTTTTCATTCAGTTTGTTCCAAGAATAATTCCCGTTTAGAGAATACTTAGGATGTAGATAGTAATTTATTCCAATTGAAGCACCTTGGGTAGTCACTGTATTATCTGCATTTGCTGCCATACGATAAGCTTGAATTGAAGGAGCTGCTATTTCATAAGCTCCCGAAATTGTATCATCAACTAATGTGTTGAATTTAGCACCAATTTTATAACCTATAAAATCAGTATATTGAGAATAATAATAATTTGCATCAACATATACTTTGTTAAATAATGTTGTTCGGTATCCTATTTCTGCTGATTTTGCTTTTTCAGGTTTAATGGGAGCAACACTAAAGAATTTTAAGCTATCCTTTGAAAGTTGAACAGGCAAATAATAATTAATCAATGATTCTATAGTAACTAGGTTTTCGCCATAATCTGTACCGTGTCCACTTAGGTTTCCTATTAATATAGCTCTACCAACATTATAATATAAATATTGATCGGATAAGGTAGGATTACGAATAGCTGAAGAAAAGGATAAACGAATAACATCTTTTTCAGTTGGTTTGTAAACCAAAGAAGTAGCAGGTGAGAAGTTTAAATCAAAATTCTCATTTTTATCAGCTCTTATGGTTGCACTTATTTTTAACACATTTCCTAATAAATTAGCTTCTATTCCAGAGTAGATTCCAGCTTCATTATTTATGATTTTACTAGTAGTATCCATAAATAAACTTCCTTTAGTGTCAGGAGTATATTGTCTGAAATTAGCACCTATTTTTATGGTTGCAAAATCAGGATTAAATTGGTATTCAGTATGAATATGACTTAAAGCAGATTTATCATAGAAACCAGTACCGCCATCTAATGGAATTTTTGAAGTGATTTCTGCTAACTTCTCATTAAATGCTTCTGTTCCTGGAACAAGTCTATTTGTTGCTAAGTCAGTTTGTTCTCTTGTTGCATCATGTGCAGCAACAATGATATCAGTATTGGCATTAATAACAGAATCGCTCATAGCATACCATTGATTTATCCAATCACTATCAGCACTAATTGTATCTTCTTCCCAAACCCAATAGAAAGCAAAATTAGTAGGATCCACATAAGTTCCAGGAATTTGCCAATTTACATCACTCCAGCTAAAATTATCTCCCCAATTTGCGCTATAACTTGAGTACCAATTATTATTGTCAATTAGATTATACTCTTGCATTTTAATAGCAGTAAATACTGCATCATATGAATTTCCTGCATCTTCTTTTGTTCTGTACGCTCTTATGAAAAATTTATCTTTTTGTTTTATTTCTAATTTGTTTTGCCAAAACTGAATGTCTTTTAAGCTAAATCGATTATCGCCTTGATAAACAGTAGTTCCTGTGCTGTAGTTAGTTCCAAAAATAAGTTCAGTTTTAGGGCTAAGCATATAATGTAAAGAGGTTTGTGCTTTTAAGTTTTTAGTGTTATAATCAACAATATCCTTTTCCATGTATCCTGTTCTATGGAATTTTCCAAGTCCTGGACGGGTAAAGTAATTACGATTAATATCATTTCTTACATCATTTAAATTTCCACCTGTATCTTCATCACCATATCTATTTATAGCATCATACCCTCCAGGGTTGTCACTAGAAATAGTCCCATCAACTGCTGCCATATTATTAGCTTCCCAGTCCCTTGCCTGCATGTAGGAAAGATTGATTTTAAAAGCAAAAATATCTTCCCCATATTTGTTTTGAAATTTTTCAGCATAGCGAATAGAGTTTTCAAATAACTGACGCTCTCCAAATTTATACTGTATAGAAAGTCCTGGCTGTACAAATGGATTACGAGTAGTCATGCTAATTACCCCATTAAATGCATTTGGCCCGTAATAAGCAGAACTAGCTCCTTGAATAATTTCTACTTTCATTATATCTAATTCAGAAGAGCCTAAAAAGTTACCTAATGAAAAATTTAATCCTGGAGATTGATTGTCAACTCCATCAATAATCTGCAATGATCGAACAGGGGAAGTGCTATTAAATCCTCTAGTGTTTATTACTTTAAAGCCAAGACTAGCAGCTGTAATATCTACTCCTTTAAGTGCGCCTAAACCATCATAAAAATTGGCAGATGGCGTTTCTTTAATAGCAATCATATCTAATGCCTCAACAGTAAGAGCTGCTTCTTTTTGCTTTTGAGTAATTCTACTGTCCACTACTCTTACTTCTTGTAAACTCTTGCTATCAGGAAATAACGAGATAGGTTTTGGGTTTTTTGTTTTTACTTCAATTTCTGTTAATTTGTATCCAAGGTAAGACACCTCTAAAATAATAGGAAGTTTTCCTGATAAGGAAATGATATAGTTTCCATTATAGTCAGTTGAAGTACCATTATTACTTCCTTTTTCAATTACATTTGCTCCAATTAGAGTTTCTTTTGTTTGTCCGTCAATTATGCTCCCGATAATTTGAGTTTGAGTATAAGCAGTTTGGCAAAGCAATATAAAAGTCAGAAGTAAAATTTTATTCATAAAGTAATTTTCATTAGGTTCGCAAATTACAAATAATAAGTAAAATGGGAGTAGTTTTTCAAAACTCAGCATTCATAAATGAGGAAGATTTAATCATTAAGAGTTCAAATAGAGCATTTAATTATGGAGATGGTTTTTTTGAAACAATTAAAATAATTAATTGTAAACCTTTTAATTTTTCTGCTCATTACAATAGATATTTATTTGCATGTTCAGTTTTAAAATTAAAAAATACAGAAACAGAAAAAAGTCTACTTGCCTTAATACTTGAGTTAGTAAAGCAAAATAAAATGCTTAACGGAAGTGTTAAAATCCATATTAGCAGGAGTGAAGGAGGTAAGTACTTGCCACATTCTGCTAGTTCAGAAATTCTAATTTCAGCTAATAATGGGGTTGGTTTTGAACAAAATATACCAATATCATTATGTGTGTTTTCTGATGAGGTAAAGACAAAAGGAAAGCTTTCCAATGTGAAATCTGTTAATGCTTCAGTTTCAGTTGTGGGAGCTATTTATGCAAAGGAATTTGGCTTTGGAGGAGCAATTTTATTGAATATAGATGCCAATTATATTGAAACAACAAACTCAAATATTTTTATACTTAAAGAAGGAAAAATCTACACTCCACCTCTTGCAGATGGATGTGTTGATGGTACTATGCGTAATTGGGTTTTATCACAAGAAAGTGTGATTGAAAAATCAATAAATCAAATTGATATTGAAGGTGCTGATGAGGTGTTTATTAGCAATGCAATTAGTGGAATTATTGCTGTAGAAGTTGTTTCTATTGAATCAACTCAAATTTATGCTAATGAGTTTGCACAAAACTTACAGGAAAAACTGATTAATTTAAGTTTGGGTCTTTAGGCATATTTGCCCAGATTGCATATTCCATCTTTTTTGTTTTTATAATTTCACTCCAAAGTTTTGGAGTAGAATAATTCATACATAATTTGTTCTTAGCATCTTGTACAATCCAACCATCTTCCCTTATCTCATTGTTTAATTGATCTTCTCCCCAGCCAGAATACCCAACAAAAAATCGAATCTCATTTTTAGTGATTTTCTTTTCATGCATTAGTTCTAATACGGTTTCAAAATCTCCGCCAAAATAAATGCCATCATTTATTTTCTTTGAGTTAGGAATAAGCTCTCCTAGTGTATGTATGAAATGCAAGGATTGTTTTGCAACTGGCCCGCCAATGTACACAGGGAAATCACTTAAAGGGATATTATTCAATATCTCGTTAAGGTTAATTTTTGTGGGCTGATTGAGTATTAATCCTATACTTTCTTCATCATTATGATGGGTAAGTAAAACCACACTTTTAAAGAAAAATGAATCGTTTAAGGAGGGTTCAGAAATTAATAATCTGCCTTTTTTGGCTTTCAACATAAATAAATACCTTTGTTAAACTTTTGTAAATATATAAAAAGCCAATTAATATTAACTATGGATATCAAAAACTTACGCTTAAACTATAAAAAATCAACTATTGATTTTAGTAATTTAGAAGATAATCCCATTCAATTTTTTATGAATTGGTTTAATGATGCACTAGAAGTAAATAAGGATGAAGCTAATGCTTGTGTTCTTTCAACTATTTCAAATGAGAATAAACCAGATTCAAGGGTAGTTTTGTTAAAAGCTGTAAACGAAAATGGCTTTACATTTTTCACTAATTATACTAGTGATAAGGCTGAGCAGATTGAAAACAACAATAATGTAGCACTTAATTTCTATTGGCCAGAGTTGGAAAGACAAGTAAGGATAAGTGGTGTTGCTCAAAAGATTTCTGCAAAGAAATCAGATACTTATTTTAAAAGTAGGCCTAGAGAAAGCCAGATGGGAGCTTGGGTTTCTGAACAGAGTAAGGTTATTAATTTGTATCATAGTTTTATGGATACTTTAAATAAGTTAGAAAGCACTTTTAAAGAAAAGGAAGTAGAGCGTCCATTGCATTGGGGTGGATATTCTATATCGCCTAATAAGGTGGAATTTTGGCAAGGACGCCCTTCCAGATTACACGATAGATTGGTTTATGAGCTTAATGGAGAAATTTGGAATAAAAAAAGGTTAGCACCTTAAGTACTAACCTATTATTTTCTGAAAGTAAAGATTACTTCTTTTTAGTTGCTGTTTTTTTAGGAGCAGCTTTTTTCTTAGCTACTACCTTTTTTTTAACAGTTGCTGGCTTTTCTTCAACTACCTCTTTTTTTACTTCTTTCTTTTTAGTTGGAACAAAAGCTTTTATCGTACTTTTTTTAGGCCTTACCACTCCATAACTCCCTTTAAATATTTTTCCTTTTCTTGACTTTCTATCTCCTTTTCCCATAGTTTATTTAATTTTTGTAAATATATAAATTATTTTTTAGTGTGTTTGTTAAGGTACTTTTCTTCAATTTGGGCAGATGATTTTATACTATTTCTTAACCATTGTAACATTGTTCCATCTTTTTCATCTTCAGTCATTTTCCAGTCGAAACTAGCTTTTCTTAACTTGTAAGTTAAGTGTTGTAAGCATAAGGAAACAGACACTGATATATTAAAACTTTCAGTAAAACCATACATGGGTATTTTCATTCTTTTGTCTGCTAAGGCTAAAGTTTCATCACTACAACCCAATACTTCAGCTCCAAAAAATAAAGCTACTTTTTGCTTACTAATATCTAAATCAAATAGGTTGCAATCGGTATTATGTGGAGTAGTTGCTATAATTTGATATCCTTCAGCTTTTAGCTTTTTAATTGCTTCAGCTGAATTATGCTTTTTCTTATTGTACCTTGTAATTGAAACCCATTTTTCGGCACCCATTGATACTTCTGAATCGTCATTAAAGATATTATCATTTTCGATAATATGCACATCTTGTATTCCAAAGCAATCAGCTGATCGGATAGAGGCAGAAATGTTTCTTCCCTGAAATATATTTTCTAGAACAACAGTAATATGTTTTGTTCTCTCTTCAATCTTTTCTTCAAAAAGTTCACGCCTATCTTTCACCACAAACTCTTTTAGGTAATTGACTAAATCATTCCCTAACGTGCTCATAAAACACTATAGTTTTCATTGATTTTATTTCCTTGTAAAAATTGCTGAATTGTCATAGGGTTTTTCCCTTCAGCTTGCAGATTTAATATTGCAATTTCATTCTCCTTTGTAACAATGTTTAAGTAAGTTTTATTGTCTGTTTTTATACTGAGTACGTTTTTGGACTCACTGTTAACTACTTTCGATAAATGAACTTTTATTCTTTTCTGTAATCCTTTAGCATCTTGCAAATAAAACCAAGCAGATGGGCAAATAGCAACATCTTTCAATTTTGTGTTATTATCCAAAAAAGGAGATAATCCTCTTATTAGGTTATGTATTTCCTTTGCTGATTTATTCCAATCTATTTTTAATAATTCTTTTGATAATTTTGGAGCTTCTTGCATAGTTGAATTATGCATTTGAGGAATTTGACTTGCGGAATTAGTATTAATTGAATTAAGAGTGTTTAAAAGCAAATTACTTCCTTTATTCATTAAAATATTATGCAATTCAGCAGCTGTAGTTTTATCAGTTAAATCTATTCTCTCTTGTTGTATAATTGCCCCTGAATCTATTTGCTGATCAATAAAGAAAGTAGTAATTCCTGTTTCTTTTTCTCCATTAATTAATACCCAGTTAATGGGTGCAGCACCCCTGTAGTTTGGTAGGAGGGATGTATGTAAATTTATAGTTCCCTTTTTAGGTAAACTCCAAACAGATTCTGGAAGCATTCTAAAAGCAACTACTACAAAAAGGTCAGCATTTAAGGACTTTAATTCCTCAATAAAACTTTCATCTCTTAGTTTTAGCGGTTGTAACACTGGAATATTATTTTCTAAAGCTACCTCCTTTACAGCACAAGGTTTTAATTGCTTCCCTCTTCCTTTTTTGCTATCAGGAGGGCATACAACTCCTACAACTTTATGCCCAGCATTAATTAACGCATTTAGGTTAGTGGCTGCAAAGTAAGGGGTTCCAAAAAATACAATTCTCATCTTTAGTTTTTTTAATTGGATACAAAGCTATTAAATAGCTGTAACTAAATTCCTTTCCATTGGTATTTGTTTCCAAACTTTCCAATTTTATCATTGTCAAATAAAAACTGAATGATATTAATAAGTTGCTGTTCGTTTATTGAAGGTAATGCTATGCAAATTTCTTCAATTGTAAGTTCTTTATTTTGTAAGATATCAGCTAACTTATTCGTAATTTTTTGATATTCAACTTCTTTTATTTTTTTTCGCTTTTCATAAATACAAAAATCACACTTTCCACATTTCTTACTTTCTTCTTCTCCAAAATAATGTAATAACAACTTACTTCTACATTCTTTTTTTTCTGTTATATAGTTGGATATTTTTGTAAGCTTTTCTTCTTCATACTGTTTTCTATCCTCCCATTTTTTTTCATCTAAGTATAGGAAATCAATATCCTTTCTTTCCTTTAGATAAGTAATTTGTCCATTGTTATTTTTAGGTAGATATCTTAATATTTCTAGTTGCATTAGTTTATTCAGCAATCTTTTTACTTCACTATCTGAAATATTAAATCTTCTAGCAATTTCAGTTTCATTTATTACAACATAGTTGTTGAATAAATTTGCGTAGGAACGCAAGAGCAACTTGATAAAACTATCATAATATTGGTTTGCAATTTGAAATTTATATAAATCAGAATTGCTTATAATTACCATTAATTTTGATGGACTATGTACGGCATCAGATAGTTTTAGGTGTTCCTCTTTTTCTAAATATTTAAGTATATTATATGTTTTTAAGTTACTTATTTTATAGCGTTCAGAAAAATCTACAATATCAAATGGTAGTGGCTCCATGGGTAATATGTTTTCAGCTAATTGCATATAGTTAGCTAGTTTTTGGTACACTTGTTTTATCTCATTAATTGTTGGGTACCTTAATTTTAATAAATCTTTTTGCTTTTTTATATCGGTTTTATTGGCTAATAAAAAAGCATAAGCTTGTTCTCCATTTCTTCCTGATCTTCCAGCTTCTTGAAAGTAGGCTTCAATGGTGGATGGTAACTCCATATGTACAACCAATTTAACATCTCCTTTATCAATCCCCATACCGAAAGCATTAGTAGCAACCATTATTCTAGTTTGGTTTTTTGTCCAGCTTCCTTGCCTTTCTGTTCTAATTTTTGCTGTTAATCCTCCATGATAATAGTTTGCTGAATAATTATTTGCTATTAAAAATTCAGTAATTTCTTTAGCAGCTTTTCGGCTACCTACATATACAATAACTGGACTTTTTATTTTCTCAACTAATTTTAATAAACGTAATTTTTTACTTTCTATATTATCAACTACATAGGAAAGATTTTCTCTTATAAATGTGGATTGAATTAGGTTATGTTCTTTAAATTCAAGATTATTTTGAATATCATCAATTACGCTAGTAGTTGCAGTTGCTGTAAGCGCTAAAATAGGTACCTCAGGAATTATTTCTCTTATCTCAGAAATATGTCTGTAAGCTGGGCGAAAGTTATGTCCCCATTCTGAAATACAATGAGCTTCATCTACAGTAATAAGGTTAATTTTCATTTCCTTAATTCTGGTTTGAACTAATTCATTTTGCAGTCTTTCAGGCGATAAGTACAGAAACTTAACACCACCATAAATACAATTAGTAAGAGCGGTATCAATTTCATTATAATGCATTCCTGAAGTAATGGCAATTGATTTTATTCCTTTTGATTTTAGAAAACGAACTTGATCATCCATCAATGCAATAAGAGGGGAGATAACTAAACAAACTCCCTCTTGCATAAGTGTGGGTACTTGGTAGCAAATTGATTTTCCACCTCCTGTAGGTAATAATGCAAGTATATCTTTTTTGTCAATAACTTGATTTATAATTTCCTTTTGTTTTAAGCGAAACTGAGTGTGCCCCCAATATTTTATCAATACATCAATAGCATCCATTAAAACCAAAAGTACAAAATATAAAATAAAAAAAGCCCCTACATACTAGAGGCTCTTATCTTTAAATATAAATTTCTTTATTCTTGATCAGCTATAAAACGCTCAGCATCTAAAGCAGCCATACAACCTGTGCCTGCTGATGTAACCGCTTGGCGGTAAACATGGTCGGCAATATCACCTGCAGCAAATACTCCAGGTATTTTTGTTTTAGAAGTTCCTGGCTCTACAATTAAATAGCCACTTTCATCCATAGTCAATTGTCCTTTGAATAAATCAGAGTTTGGTTTATGTCCAATAGCAACAAAGAATCCTGAAGCAGGAATAACCTTTTCTTCTCCTGTTTGATTGTTTACAGCTGTTACGCTTTCAACTCCAATTGCACCAGGTTCTCCATTAATGCTTTTAGTCTCATGATTAAATAGCACCTCTAGATTAGGAGTGTTAAATACTCTATGTTGCATTGCTTTTGAAGCACGCATTTCATCTCTACGCACTAGCATAGTTACTTTAGTACACATCTTAGCTAAGTAAGTTGCTTCTTCTGCAGCTGTATCTCCAGCACCTACAACAACAACTTCTTTTCCTTTATAAAAAAAACCATCACAAGTAGCACAGGCTGATACGCCATAACCATTTAATCTTTTTTCATCATCCATTCCTAACCATTTAGCTGATGCTCCTGTAGCAATAATTACTGTTTCAGCAAGAATTGTCTCTTTCTCATCTACTTCAACTTTAAATGGACGTTCAGAAAAATCAACTTTAGTAACCATTCCCCACCTTGTGTCCGTGCCAAAACGCTCAGCCTGCGCTTTAAAATCCTCCATCATCTCTGGGCCTGTAATACCATCCTTGTATCCAGGATAATTATCTACATCAGTTGTTGTAGTTAATTGTCCTCCAGGTTGCAATCCTTGAATGACAACTGGTTTCATATCAGCACGAGCTGCATAAATTGCTGCAGAGTATCCTGCAGGGCCTGAACCGATAATTAATGTTTCTACTTTTTCCATTTCTTTTTCCATTTCTTTTTTTGTAAAATTAAAATATATCTATTATTTCTGGTGTATACTGTTCAAAAATCACTGTGTCTTTTACAATTGGGATCATATAATATGCTGATCCGTATCCAGTAAATATTCCTAAGCCATTTGTAATATTACTAACAAGATTCAATGGTTCTGCAAATGGATTCCCATTTGTTCCAACTTGTCTTATTAAACCTCTCCAAAATTTTAATGAAGATTCATCAATTTGACAATACTTAATAAGAACTATATCATTTTTAAAAACTAAGGTATCTCCATTATCACATATTTCCGTATGATCTGCATTATAACTTCTGTCAGAGAAAGGATTACCATTGTCTTTAGGTTTAGGAAAAAAAGTTTCAATTGATTGACCATTAATTAAAATGTCTGATCCTGCATCAACTAATTTTAAAGAAAAGTCTGGATAGTTAATTACTTCGCATGATGATGTATCTTCACGTTTAATTTCATAATGCTGCACTCTTTTAGATTTTAATAATATGTTATTATTTTGATCTGCCGGGTCTGAATATAAAGCTCTTATGTCATACTTAAATTCTTTATTTTCATTTTCACTTTTTTCAACCCATAAAGAATCTAATGGAGTAACTTTTGGAATTGTTGTTGAACTTGAAATAATTTGATTATTCCATTTTATTTCTAAATAATATGTTCGGCCTTCTTGACTAAAATCATAAGGTATGTCAGGTGTAGCAACTAGATTATTTAAATGATCTTTATCTGTATAAATAGGTGGTAATGAATCAATCCCCATTATCTTTTCTAATAATTTAATTTCTTTTTCGCCAGCATCATTTATATACCAAACTTTAACAGTATCTGCATCAATAAAAAGATTATTATAGGTGTTTTCATCAATAGATTCAAAATAACCTTGATTCTTAGTCAAAATGACATATGGAGGGAATCCGTTTTCAATTGAACCTTCTACAACAATTTTATCTTGTGATTGTGGTAATTCAAGTGTAATTTCTTCTTGGCAAGAAATCAATAAAAGACTTATAATATAGATGTATTTTTTCATAATTAAAAATTAAAATTCCAGGTAATAGATGGTAAAATTGGAAATATAGATACTTGATAGGCTTTGGGTGATAAATTTCCTTCCTGTATGTTTCCATCTTCCCCCTCAGGTGTTTCTAATGCTAAATAAATAAAATAGGGGTTCTTTCTGCTATATACATTGTATATAGAGAAATTCCATGAAGATTGAATATTTTTTCTTTTTTTACGAGTATATGTAGCTCCTATATCGAGTCTGTGATATGGGTCCATTCTAAATCCATTTCTAGATGTGTATTCAGTATAAACATTTTCACCTATTATATATCTCTCAGACGGAAGTGTTATGGAATTACCTGTAGCATAAACAAAAACACTACTGAGTGTCCATTTTTTAGATAGTTTATGAGTTGCCGTAATAGATAAATCATGTCGTCTATCGTATTTAGCTGGAAATGAAATGCCAGCATTTACTTCATCAAAGTATTTTGTTGTTTTTGAAAGGGTATAACCAATCCATCCTGTTGTTTTACCTTTATTCTTTTTTAGTAGAATCTCTATTCCGTATGAGTCGCCATCACCAAAGGCAAATGAACCATCACTACTTGAGTTAGTATTATCTTCAGGTAATATACCTTCCTTATATTCAAGTAGATTCGTCATCTCTTTATAATATGCTTCAACTGAGGTTTCATAAATATTATCTTTTAAATTCTTAAAATAACCTATAGCATATTGATCAGCAAATTTTGGCTTAATTTCTGAAGAGCTTGGTACCCAAAGGTCGGTTGGTAAACTAACACTTGATGTTGAAGCTAAATGAACATATTGATAGTTTTGAGTATATGCACCTTTTATAGAACTTGAAGGAGATAATCTGTATCTAAATGAAATTCTTGGTTCAATATGCCTATAATTATCGTCATTAGATTGAAAATCATTTTTAATATAATCACGAAAACTTATATAGCCACTATGCTGAAAAGAGGAGTAGCGCAAACCTGCATGTACCTTTAATGCATCAGTAACTTCAAAATCATCAGAGAAATATAATGCGCCTTCATTAGAATATTGTTTAAATATTTCGTCCGCTTCAAAAACTACTTCTCCTGCTCTTCCAGAAGCATTTCCGGGTGTAAACTCATGGTATGTATAATTAGAACCAAATTTTATAGTATGTCGCTGATTGGGTTGATAAAGAAAATCAACTTTAGTGTTCCAGTCATTAATTCCTGAGAATATCTTTAATTCAAAATCTTGCTGAGCTATATTAAATTCAAAACGATAATCTGAAAAAATAAGTGATGTGTTCATGAATAATTTATCATTAAATAAATGATTCCACCTTAATGAACTAGTAGCATTTCCCCAAGGGATTTCTATCCCAATACCATTATCGGAATTATTAAAACTAAAGACATCCCTTCCAAAATAACCACTCAAATATAATCGATCTTTATCAGATATTTTGTAATTAATTTTAGTTGTTAAATCATAAAAATAATAACCTGAACCACTAAAAGCATTATCATTATTCAAAAAAGGTTTAGATAAAACATCTATATAGGTTCTTCTACCAGAAACAATAAATGAACTCTTATCCTTTTGAACAGGACCTTCAATTGTTAAACGTGAGGATAATAAGCCAATTCCTCCAGCTGCTTCATATTTTTTATTATTACCATCTTTCATGCTAATATCTAGAACA
>TARA_B110000008_G_scaffold141906_1_pt1 | contig 13220 bp, 9 predicted proteins | sample TARA_B110000008 | Tara Oceans TARA_B110000008 (sample SAMEA4396496) | marine metagenome | biome: Westerlies Biome; feature: [DCM] deep chlorophyll maximum layer (ENVO:01000326); material: water (ENVO:00002006), including particulate matter (ENVO:01000060) such as... | depth 40 m
ACGCCCAGTCGTTCGGCCCAATACACCTCCCCAGTCTTCGGATTATTGCAGGATGCCACCCCTTCGTCCGAAACCATAAATAAATATTCTCCCAGTAAAAGAGGTGATGATTTTTTGGGTACTACTTTGCGACGATTCCAAACCAAGTGGGTTTTGTCCACATCTCCTGAACCTCCAGGTCTTATGGCCGACATCGAGCCCATTCCACAGAACACATACACCATGCCATGTCGATAGATGGGACGCGAAGAGGAATTCATTCCACCGGTTCTTACCGTCCAGTATAGATCTCCATTTTTTGGATTTCTTGATTCGGTGGCCACTGCACCGGGGCTTATTAATTCTTCTTTTCCGTTATGGGTGATAACGCTGGGCGTACAGTACGCTTTTTTTCGGTCACCATTATCAGTTTTAAAGTCATAAGCCCGATCTTTTTTCCAAACCGTCTTACCTGTTTTTTGATCCAAGCAGACGATATATTGTAAGTCGTGCCCGTCAAAATGTATGATCACATTTTCTTTGTGGGTTATTGGAGATGCTGCAGCACCGCGAAAATGATCACATTTAAAATCTCTGCGTTCCCAAATTTTGATTCCACTTTTTAGATCCAGTGCTGCAGTTCCATGAGTTCCGAAATGAACAAATACCAACTCACCCTCTATTACAGGAGTGGGTGTCGCATAGCTATTCATAGGATGACAGAATTGGGGTTCTTTGTTCTCAAAGACTAATACTTTTTTGATCTGCTTACCGGTCTTCCAGTCCAATTGAATAGCCCACATTTTATATCCGTCCTCCTCAGCGTTTGTAATCCAGACTTTTCCATCTTTGACAACAGGGGAGGACCAAGCTTTACCCGGAATAGGCGTTTTCCAAGTCAGATTTTCGGTTTCAGAGAACTGGACTGGCAGTTGAGAGTTGTGAGCGTCGCCGTCTCCATTTGGACCGCGAAATTGATTCCAATAAGTGGGCTTAGCCTGGATTAAGGCTATTGGGAGCAAGAGGAGAAAGATTATTCGCATAACTAGATATTCAGGTTTACTTTAATTGTGCCAACCCTTGGTCGGCTGTTTCACGAAGGTAAGCATCTTGTTTTTCAGAATGCGATTTTTTTATTTTAATGTAAATGGCTTTGGCTTCTTTGCTTTGACCATTCTTTGCCAGTTTTTCAGCCAGTTCAAAACAATATGCTGTCGCTTTAATACGGCCCCAGCCTTTTTCTTTAAGCGATTGGGAAAGCATTAATTCGGCGTCCTTTGCAGAGGAAATTCGCATTAGACCCCAGATTCCTGCAAGTCGAATTTCCAGGTCGGTATCTTGCATTGCGGAAAGGAAGAATGGGCGAGATTTTTTGTCTTGGAGTACACCGAGTCCTTGAAGAATTGTGATACGTGGAGTACCTTTTGCTAAAGGATAAGCCGTACGGAAATACTCTATGGTTAGGGACCCAATTGCTTCCAGGGCTTGTGCTGAGTATTCATAGAGATGTTCCTCAGAATCGTTTAAAAAATAAGCAATAGCCTCTGCCTGCTTGGCCCCTCCACAAATCTGTAGTTGGCGAATAACAAAACCTTTAACAGCTTTAGGGCGGTCGTCGGTCAGAGTGCTTGCGAGTGCTGAGGCAAAAGAATTTCTTTCTATCTCCTTACCGCTTCCCCCCACTCGAATAGCTGTGGCGTGAATCGCGTGTCTGGGCCGGATATCGTCTCCGTTTCCTGGTTCGAGAATGAGGTCAATTATTTCCCGGGTTATCTTCCTTCCTCCTGAGATAATTTGTTCGACTGCCTGTTGGCAGGCTTCTTTGTCGATATTACGAAGAATTTTTCCTTCGGGTTGGGGAAAGGCGTTTAGTATTTCCTTGGTATTCATCTTAATTATTTATTGGGTATTAGATTCGCCAAGGGGCACTCATGGGTGGATTAAGAAAACGATTAGCCTCGTTGTCGTTGATAAAGACTTCTTTGTCAGGGTCGTACTTTAATTTCCTGCCCAGACGAATAGCCAGATTGGCTAAGTGGAGAATGCAGGCTGCCCGGTGAGCCGCTTCGGGATGACCTCCTGCCTGTTTGCGTTGTTTGACCGCTTCTCCGAATGACAATAACGGCTCGGGGGCAGGCATTGATTTAATCTTCTCTTGATCTTCCTTGGACAGGTCATCCAGAGAAACATCCCGGACTGGATGGCGGTCGTAAGATGGGCCCCATTCTCCGCTTTCCATAACGAATTTAAATCCGTCAGCATATTTAAGTTCTACCCAAGCCCACATTCCCGTGACCTCCGGATGGGATGGTGGGGCAAATGGAGTTATTTCAACGGGACTGGTATGATCCTTGGCATAGGTCCATTGTTCGGGGTCGAAGTGATGTTGCCCCATGTCACACATCCCTCCGCCCTCGTAGTCCCAATACCCACGATGGGTGCCACCCGTTCTTCTACTTTCATAGGGCTTCCAAGGAGAGGGACCGCAGTAAAGATCCCAATCCAATGTGTCGGGTATGGTTTGTGGTCCAATTCCGGGTGTCCCACTCCACTGCTTTACTTTTAATCCACCTTTTTTCATCCTTACCGCATTGCAGTCCTTCATTAGACCGCTGGACATGATTTTGTGCTTGAGGATAGATGCTTTATCCTTGCTTCGGTTAAACCTACCAAAAGTACCAATTTGATAGATTCGCCCATAACGTTTGAAAGCATTAACAACCGCTCTGCCTTCAGCAACAAAACGAGTCATCGGTTTTTCGCAAAGAACATCCATTCCCGCTTCTGCCGCAGCAATTGAAATGCTTGCATGCCAATGAGGCGGGGTTGCAATCGCAACTAGATCGAGGTCCTTTCTTTCGAGCAATCGACGAAAATCCTGGTATGATTCTGCCTTACCCTTGCTGCGGGCGAGTGAAAATCTTTTGGCTTTGTTTGTGTCCACATCGCATGCCCCCACAAGTTCAACATCCAATCCCTTGCATAATTGAGAATAGGTACCTGGACCCCTTCCGCCACAACCTATTAAGGCGGTACCGAATTTTTCAGAGGGTGGAACATGAGGTGCACCAAAAATATGCCTGGGTAATATAGATGCTGCGGTAGCACCGGTGGCAGATTTGCTCAGAAAACTACGGCGGGTTTGAGAATAAGGTATTTTTTTCATCTTTCTATAGTTTTGAATCGAAGAATCTAAAAATTACTCATTCGGCAGATAAAAAAGCAAGGCTACATCGTCCCAAATTTCGATTTTAATACATTGACCCTCCAGCAATGTCAGATTTGAAGCAAATAAACATAATATTATTTGACTAAGCTAGTAAATTTATTAGCTTAGTTATATGTACACCGTCCACTTTGCAAAAACAAATCTGTCTAAATTACTTTTGCAGGTAGAGGATGGAAAGCAGGTTGTGCTAGCTCGAGGGAAGAAGCCAATTGCTCGCTTAGTTCCATGTTCTCAACTGCCCAACGAGCAAAGACCCGAAGTCGGAACCGTTACCTCCAAACCCATTAAGATTGTTGAAAAACGCGAAGTCGCGGGCAGCGTGGGTGATACTGTTGTTTATTTCTAATGCGGGTACTACTCGACACTTTCCCTTTTATTTGGCTGACTTCTGAGCCATCTAAATTAAGTAGACTGGCCAGTGAGGTTCTTTCAGATCAAAAGAATGAGTTTTATTTAAGTGATGCATCTGTTCTGGAACTTTCCCTTAAGTATAATGATGGTAGTCTGGAAATGCCTGTTACTCCAAGGCGATGGGTAAAGGAGCAGGTGAAAATTTGGAATATCAAATCGATTGGAATGACCCGTGAGTATTGTTATCGACTCGCGGAACTTCCCTATCACCATGACGATGCGATTGATCGGATACTGGCTGCAACTGCTTTAGCCGAGGATTTGTACCTATTGACAAATGAGGAAGAATTGAGCAAATACCCAGTTTCGATACTTTGGTAGCATAAGTTAGCTTAGATACATAGTATCAATTAAATATTTTCGTTTTGCTGATTTACATTGATGGCAAGAGATTAGCACGAATGCTTACCTTGACTGCACATTTATTGAGAGTAAGTTAATAAGATGAATTATTTATCAACGAGTTTCTCTCACGGTTACCTTTTGATTACCTTTTTTTGTCTCGCGTGTGTTCCTTACTCCTCGGCTATCAACAAAAAGAAAAAACAAAAAGAAATGGAAAACCTAATTTACGATTTCACTGAAGACAATCCCGCTACGAATTGGATAACTGTGAATGATAATGTAATGGGTGGCCGTTCAGAGGGTGGTTTTTCTTTCAAGAAAAATAGATTAATTTTTTCTGGAATTACCAATACGAATGGTGGTGGGTTCTCTTCTATCCGTACAAATTCATCAGATTTTAATTTGAGTGATAAGGAGGGTTTGCACATTCGTTACAGAGGGGATGGCCGTACCTTCAAATTAGGTGCTCGGATGGAAGGGAAGTCTGTTTCTTACCGTAGTAATTTTAACACAGGCAGTGAGTCGAAGGGTTGGCAGGAGGCAAGAATTCCGTTTGATGAAATGGAGGTAAGCTGGCGGGGGAGACCGCTATCGAAAGAAGAGCATCCACTTATTAAATCCAAAATCCGTAGTATCGAATTTATGATATATGATAAAAAAGACGGTCCTTTTAAATTACAGGTAGACTGGATTAAGACCTATTAATAAAATAGAGAAAAAGTTTGAGTTCAGATCATTGGGATTATTATTATAAAGATTCCCCATTCAACAAAAAATCTAATTTTCTTGGTTGATCTTAATCAATTTACCAATCATCTGGTCGCAAACAGCATGTGAGTTCTCATCACGGGAATTGGTTACAACAAGAAAGGCGCGATCTATTTTTGGTGCCACCCAAACGACGGCATACCACATTGTGTTGCTGCCTGTGTGGGTGAGTACGACGCCATTACCCCAGGGACGCTCGGTGACAATCCAACCCCCGGCATAGGTTCCAGTTGGGGTAATCAATTTGTCTAATGTTGCCCTCTTAAGTCCGATCTTTTTGCCTTTGGGTAGCTGGATCGCAATAAACTTTGCCCAATCCGCTATTGTGCAATGAACTCGTCCAGCCGGTCCTAGTGCTTGTGCATTGTCGAATTGTCGAGGTTGCCATACCTTTTCAGATCGGGAATGACCCCAGGGCTGATCGGTCTTACCAAGGGTACCGGGGGGGCCGAATCCTGCCGATTTCATTTCCAGTGGCTTAAAAACCCGTTTTTGCATAAGGGATTCCCAAGTCGAATTCGTGACCTTCTCGGCAATGCAACTGGCAATGAGATAACCCAAATTAGAATAATGATACGATCCGCGCGTGATGTGGGAGGTTTTTTTTAGATTTTCCTGTACAATTAACAGTCGCCTTTTCTTCAGTTCCACTTTGCCATGTCCCCACCAATTTTCAGCGTTGGCTTTAAGCCCCGCCCGATGGGTCAGCATTTCCCAAATATTGATGGTGTGGTAGTCTCGGTGAATGTTGTCTTTCAGTTCGGGTATGGCTTCGACCAATCTTGTTTCCCATGAGAGCTTGCCTTCACTGACCAAAGTGCCTATCAATACAGAGGTCATTGGCTTTGTGCAGGAACCCAAATGGGTGAGGTCCTGAATCGTCAGATTTTCATTGGTCCCAATTTTTCGAATTCCCGATATGCCTGATGCGAGTATTCCATTGGAAGAAGAAATCGCCGCAATCATACCCGGAATATTTGCCTGGGCGACTATTTCGGACAGTGCCTCTTCGATCTTGTGGGACTTCACTTCACCTTTGCCCGGTTCGCAAAAAGCAGGTTGAATGAGGAGAAAAAGAACAGAGACTGAGAATAAGTGATTGATCATGTGTATGTTTCTTTTTGTAGAGCGTTCGACACTGTAATTTTCGCTACAAGAAGAGTAACAAAATATAAAATTACAGAATAAGTAAGGGTAGGTTTTTATGAATAGCTAAACGGTTAATCAAGCGAATTGAAAACTAGTGTTTTTGCCCTTTTCTTTTCTTTTGTGAGGTTGAAGCGGCGAACGCTTTTTCCGTAGCAATGGGGTCTGCGTCGCTGAGTTTTTCGAGGTTGGACTGGAGGGCTTTCCTCAAACGATTAAAAACTTTTTCGTAACTTTTATTACTTGTTAAATTGGTAAGTTCGTAGGGATCCTCGTTCAAGTCGTACAGCTCAAATTTTGGACGGTTGTGCAATTTTAGGGCAAGCTTCTTTTCCCGTTTGTCTTTATCTGTTTTCGCAATCCAGGAACCTGCGGGATTGAGTTCTCGGGGAGCAGTATCTATAACTTCGATCATCCGAAGGGCTTGCGTAAGGGTGACATTAGAAGTGATTGCAGTATGATTGGAATTATAGATCAAAGAGTATTGTTTATCTCGAATGGATCGGATGGGATAAACCCGTTCTCGGTTGTCAATGATACGACAATTGGTGAATGCACCGTAAACATAACTATGGATGGGTTGTCTCTTTCCTTTTAACAAAGGTAAAAGGCTTTTCCCGTCGCAGTCGGCTTGTTCAAGTTTGCCCCCCAGTCCAGCAACAAGGGTTGGAGTGATGTCAGTGGTTGTAACAAGTTCCTTTATGATTCTCGTTGGTTCAGTCAGACCCGGCCAATGCATTACAAGTCCAGTGTGTAAGCCGTTATCATAGCAAGTCCATTTCGCAAAGGGGAGCTGTGTTCCCTGTTCGCTGCATACCATGAAAATGGTATTTTTCCATAGATTTCTTTTTTCCAGTTCCTTGCGCATCATTCCAACTAAGCGGTCAAAATTGGTGATCTCTGCGTAGTATTGAATCATAACTTCCCTCAGTTCTGGCGTATCAATCCAATAGGGGGGAACCGTAATTTTTTTGGCGTCATAGGCTGAGGGGGCACCTGTGGTGAATGGAGCGTGAGAATCATGAGATCCAATAAATAAACAAAATGGATCTTCTTTTTTTTCACAGTCATCCAGAAATCCTTTTGCCTTATCCATGATTTCAGGATTGGCATCCACTTTTTTACTTACCTCTCCAAGGCGCTCAAATGGATAGCATTCATTTGGGCCCACGTGGGATTTGCCGAGCAGGGCAACCCGGTAACCGAGGGGTTTCAGGTAATGTACGATGCTCTTTGTTCCCGGAACAGATTTCGAGTGGTTGGGAAGGGTCCCCGTTCTCCAGGGGGATCTTCCGCTGTAGAGTTCCTGCCTGAACGGTGCACACATGGCCACTGTGCAATAGGCACGATCAAATCGCGTCCCATCCTTGGCTAATTGATCGATGTTTGGAGTCTTACAGTCTTTTCCGCCGTATGCACCCCAGGTGTCCCGGCTCATATCGTCAGCTAAGATGAATACAACATTTTGCTTTGCGGATGCTGACAGTGCAAAAAATGTGAAAAAGAGGAGGGCTATCTTATTATTCATTCGTAAATGAGTTGAGCGGTTGCTTTAATTTCCTTATCGGTTTTGAAACGAATCCAATGGGCGGCGAATTCATCGGGGAATTGAAAAGTTATCTTCTTCCCTGCTTCAAGATCAAAGTTTTTATAGGGGTGAAATCCTGTCCAGTGATCGATGTCAATTTCGGCTGTGATCGTACAATCCTTATCTGATTCTAGGATCAAAGTTTTTTGATCATATCCGGTCATCAGGTAAGGATCCGAAGATTCATTCGCTTTAACCTTTGTATTTTTCCAGGGACCGCCAACTCCCACTGGTTTACCAAAATCCCATAGTTCATCGATTCCACCTAGCCAGAGCGATGTTTTTCCGTCTGGGGAATTAAATATACGGGAGGATGGGGAAGTATTGGACTTGAGTCCTGCCAGTACTAGCAATCCATTCCAGGTGGTGAAATCAGAGATTTGTTTATTGTGAGTGCTGACCGGTCGCATTTTAGTGTAAAGAGGAGCCTGTCCCACAATCCAAAAAGGAACTTCGTAGAAGGTTCCATGTATGTTAGCGAGCATTCGTTCCGATTCAACCTCTCTGTGCATTCTCGGATGACCAAAGGACAGAGAATTGTCGTAAACCGAAGGACCTTTGGGTAGGCGAAGAACGGTACGGTTTCCCTTTTGTCCCACAATGGAGCGATTTTCTTTACTGATTAAAATGACCGATGCCTCATCAACTGAGTATTCCATTTTTGGAGTAAGGAATTCCCGTAGGGTTTTCTCAAGTTCCTTGGGACCCCATCTCTTAGAGGCTTCAGGACTGATGCATTTGCTTGCAATAGGTTCTTTGTTTAAACGATCGAATTTGAAAGTTACATGATCAAAATTGTAAGCATTTCCATCTGAACTGAGGACGGAAAGGTGGCGGTTATGAGCATTCGGGAAGAGTAGGGCAGAGCTAGGATTGGCTTCATCGTAACCTGCTATTGATTGAAATAGTTTATCTTCTTGAGCCGAACTGCGATAGCTATCATCTGAGAACTGAAAGGATACAGATGCATTGCAGGTTTTGTCGGTAACAACCCGAATCCATTGACCTTTAAAATCTTTGGGAAATATATGAGATGTATAACCACCAGTCTTAATTTTTTTATATTTTTCAAACTGCCCGTTTCCTTTCCGGTCCACCTCCAGAGAGAAAGTGACAGGACGGTCCGAAACCAAGTGAACGATTCTTTGAGGAAAACCGTTAATCAGGAATGGATCGGAAGGAACATCACCCTCGACCCGATCATTCATGTAGATCGACCCTGCTGCGTTCCGTGGTCCCCAACTTTTCAAATCCTCAAAATCACCGAACCACAAATTGGATTGAGGTTGCCCGACTAGAGGGTTTCCCTGAATACTTGCCTCATCGGTGGCCAGAACCACTTTCCCATTCCAAAAACAAAAGTCGGGTATGTAGCGAATATGGGAGCCTATGGGTTCCAAGCCACCACAATTTTGGGAGGTGAAATCTTTGGGGAAATTAAAAAACATGCCATGCATATCCATCAGCAAATCATTTTGTCCGATATCCCGAATTCTTGGCCATTCGGTAAACCAGCCATGGGCCGCATCATTATTCAGGCATCCCTTGGGGAGGAGGAATGTGGTGAATTTTCCATTTTCCATCACCTGTAAACGAAGAGATCTTTTATCCCAGCCGATGGCCCAGACAGGATCGTTTTTACCTTTTGAAGTCGGATGCACGCCTTGTGGGCCGATTACTTCCGTGTATTGTCTGCGTTCAATCACTTCCCATTTTTTACCATCATAAGTGGCAAGACACCCGCGATCTTCGGAGCTTTTTTGGGTGTAGTCCTTGGATACCTGCCAGAGTTCCGGTTTATCCAAATGGCCACTCATCGCTTCCCCGTTATTACTGACCACTACTTTTCCCTGTGATGTGAATCCACCCTTGCCATGGTATCCGGGTATGGGGTCATGAAAGAGTTTTTTAAATTCCAAGGTATGTACATTTACCTCGTAGAACATATTTTCCATATCGTAGAGGTATACATAGTTCTCCGGATCCTTGAGGTGCCGCATGTATGCAGTGACCCGGGCAGGCATTTTGGATGGGCTCATTGAACGGACTTTTCCCCTGTCATCGATCACATAATGTCCAATAAACAATTGCTTGGATTCCTCGTGAATCATACGGGCTGCCGGTGTTCCTCCCACACTTTCAGCATGGATGGTCATGGTCATATTCTTGTCTATCGAATAGAGCTTATGATCCGATCCTCTAGGCTTATGGGGTGCATAGGTGATCATCCATAAGTTATCGGCCCAAGGGATGATGCCTCCAATCCCGCATTCCTGATGTCCGCCTTTAAAAAACTTTCCATCTTTGCGGCTTTGCGAGTAGGCCGTTAGGTGAGGGTAGATACCGGCAATCTTTCGGGTGCCCGACATTTGTACAACTTGTTCTTGTCCTTTAACCGTTCCAAATACGATTTCTGCTTTGCCGGCGGGTGCATTCCGTTTGGGCAAACCCGTGTCATTTGATTGAGCCTTTGCCGAAAAGTGTAAGACTCCAAGGGTGATTAAAAAAAGAGTTTTTTTCATATAACCATACTCCTTAGGAATATTATTTTTAACGAAAGGGTATGAATTATTTTACTTTTAGTTTGATAAAGCCTTTAGGGGCAAGTTTTAGAATTTTATTTAATTCGGCTTCATTCATTCCAACCATTTTGACTTGGGGGTTTCTTTCCAGAGTGAGGCCTTGATAAATAACCTTTTGGGGCATACCTCCATGAACCTGCAAAGAGATTTGACCCTCGAGCTCTCCAATTGGATCGCGAAGTGCCACGGTGATTTGATCGTTGATCGCCAGCCAAATCTGATGACCCACCGCGAGAATTTCATACTTATTCCATTTCTCGGGATTTAGGTGTTTCCCAGCAGTGTCTTTATTCTTTGCCAGAATTTTCCTTCCGTGCTCATGGTAGAGGGCACCCCACCAACCTTTTCCAATGTCTGCCTGATAGCCAATGGCATGACCATTAGACTCACGTTTGGAACGAAATTGAATACCGGCGTTGGCGGCAAAGGGAACCTGTTTAACTTGAAGAGTGAGTTTGAAATCACTTACTTTCTTGTCGTACCAAAGAAACTGATTCCCTTGAATTTTTTGGTCTCCCTTGGTTCCCACAATGGCACCATTCTGCACCGACCAGTACGACATATCCTCCGCACTCCATCCGGTCAGGTCTTTACCATTAAAAATAGTCTCATTGGCAGAAAGAAGCCCCGTTGCCCAAATGAACAACAATGAAAGAAGGGAAAATTTTAGCAGTTTCATAAATTTAGCAGATGATTTCTTTTGGTGTGAAACTAGTCCTTAAAAGAGAGTTCCAAACTTTCAATCAAAGGCTTGGAAGCATTGGAGGTCACATCACTGATTTTGACTTCGATCTGAAATGCAAAGCCCTCCGGTAGACCCGTAAGGTTTTGTCTGGCCGGGGTCTTCTTGATTTGTTTGGAAAAGCCTTTGATGTAATCGTAACTTTCTTTCACCTCTGACCAATTACTCCATTTATCAATTTTACCATTATTGGTGGTATCCACTCCAACACGAGATTCAACTTTTTCAACCCAGGGACCGGTGCTTATATAATCTTTTGCAGTCTGAGTGATCAGGAAGAATTTTCCTTCGGCAAAACCAATATCCGGGTCCGGGTGTCCCCGTCCGATTTCTCCACAGAACTCGAAAGGCTTATGGATACTGGAAGAAGTAAACCAGGCGATTCTAATTTTGTCGTTAGCTGGATGAAAATCACAAAATAAGTAGTACTGGCCACCGATACTTATAGCAGCCCAGTCGCCATAGGCATCCTGCTCAGGTTCATGGATTTCATATTCAGCCACGCTGGTGGGGAATCTTTTGGGGTCTTCCTTCGTCCAATGTGGATGATTATATTTGGCCATCTTTCCCGTGGGCTTGGTCCGGTGATCAATAGCCGGATCTAAAATTTTGAAAGGGTGCATACCATTGGGGCTTATTGAATGACCAGCCAAAGGGGAATCCCAGGAATGCTTTCCTGCATGAATAGGGCTCCAGTCTTCGTAAATGATATGAAATTTTCCATCAAGGTCCCGAATGACTGCACAGTCTGAGCCATCCGATGGATCGGTAAAGGCGAGTCCCATATTTTTACCCGGTTTTCCATCGGTCAGGTCATCGTCAATGAAGAGATGGGGGTCCTGATCGTTGGGGAAATCGTAGTAAATGTAGGTTTTGCCCCCGACTTGTTCGGCAGTGGTCGTCCACCTTGCAAAGCCTGGTGTAACCGGGCCATGATGTACCCAGTTTTTCATATCCTTACTTTGCCAGGCATGATAGCCTCCCAATCCTTTCTCTAAACCGCCTGGTGCATTGAACTGGTTTTCATCCGGAGTTGTTTTAAGGGAAACATCGAATCCTTGGAGCTTGGCATTCTTTGCTTCAAATTTACCGGATTTTTTACCTTTGGATGGTTTTGGAGGGCTGTATCGGCCGAACATCCAGTAATCCTTGGGTCCTTTTGCAAGGAAGACGGGTGCGTCCTTAAGATTGGACGGGCCAACGCCAGGGACTTCTTCCCAGTTTTCCCAAACAGGTGACTGGTGAATGGTAAGAGATTGAAGAGATTTCTTACTTTTGAATTTCTTAAGCTTTGTTTTGAAGTGCCCATTTTTTTCCTTGGGGGAGACTAGATTGTCTTTAATGACGATTCCTTTACTCGATTGAATATTTTTTTCCCAGGCCGCCTGGCTTTTAATTTGCCAATTCTCTGAGAATAGGGAGGCAGTGAATGTAAGGGTAAGGGATATGATTGAATAAAGTTTCATGACTATCTTGTAATTGAATTAGTTTGATTTTGATATGGTGAATCCTTTAGGCAGATAGGACACTTCACGGTCGTTTGGTACTGGTTTGCCACCAGAGCTTCTACCCTCTTTTACTTCGGTGTCGAGTACCTGAATGAGTTCTTTTACCTTCGCTTTGTTCTTTGCCTGCAGGTTTTTTCTCTCCCCTTTATCCTGCTTCAAATTAAATAATTGAATGGGAGGCAAGCCTTGCTTTTTTGCCTCATTTTCCTTTGGAGCACTCCATCCACCACTTCCTGCGGAAAGGCAAAGTTTCCAGTCTCCCTGCCTGATAGAGAAGTGACCGCTAATCGAATGACTGATCAGGGTTGAGCGGATTGTTTTTGGTTTTCCCTTAAAAGCAGGGACCAGACTGAAGGAATCCTCGCCTCCCTGATCAATTTTCTTCTGCCCAGTAATCTCTCTCATGGTGTCATACAGATCGGTTAGGCATGCGAGGGCATTGGTCTTTTGACCGGCCTTGATCCCTTTTGGCCAGCGGGCGATCAACGGTACCCTGTGACCACCCTCGTAAATATCTGCCTTATGTCCGCGGAACCCGGCACTTGGGTCGTGACCAAATTCGGCTAATTTTTCGAAGTTTCCCTGGGGAGAACAACCGTTGTCACTGGTAAAGAAAACCAGGGTGTTTTCGTCGACTCCGGCTTCTTTAATTGCTGCAAATAGTTCACCCATGTGTCCATCTACCTGCATCATGAAATCTGCATAAGGATTCATTTTACTCGCATCTTTGTATGGAGGAACGGGTACGATGGGAGTATGTGGGGCTGGCAAGGGGAGATAGAGAAAGAAAGGTTTTTTCTTTTTCGCCCGTTCTTTTACATAGGCCACGCTTTTATCGAATAAATGGGGGAGTACCTCATCAATTTTAAAATCGGGGCCGATTGGACCTTTCCGATACCAGCCATATGGATCTTCGGTTCTA
>TARA_B110000008_G_scaffold255017_1_pt1 | contig 13184 bp, 7 predicted proteins | sample TARA_B110000008 | Tara Oceans TARA_B110000008 (sample SAMEA4396496) | marine metagenome | biome: Westerlies Biome; feature: [DCM] deep chlorophyll maximum layer (ENVO:01000326); material: water (ENVO:00002006), including particulate matter (ENVO:01000060) such as... | depth 40 m
AGGACGCAGACGCGCTCGAACGCGTGGAGGCGAGCGGGACGGCGCGGTCGAGCTCGCCGGGGGAGGTTTGGGTGCCCGAAGATTTGGTCGATTTGCGAGGGAAATCGGCGAGGCAGTGGAGTCCGATCGCGTTGGCGTTTTTAGGCGACGCCGTGTTCGAGTTGTACGCGCGAGGGGTGTTTTTTTACCCGCCCGCGAAACCGCTCGAATACGATTTGAAGACAAAGCGACTGGCGCGCGCCGAGGCGCAGGATTTTTTGCTCAGGCTCTTGATCGACGGCGACGCGTTGAGCGAGGAGGAGGTTTCAATCGTAAAATGGGGGCGGAACGCGGCGTACGGGAACATTCCGACGCGATTAAAAGGGAAAGGGAAGGGCGGGCACGGGACGTATCGCAACGCGAGCGCGCTCGAGTGCCTCGTGGGCTACCTCTACGTCGTCGATCGCGCGCGACTGCAGGAAGTGATGACGATCGTCATGTCTGAGACCGCCATCGAGGGCGCGTTGGCGCTGTCTTCGAAATAGTTGTTGTCGTTATCTATCTGTACACGTTCTTTCTTCTAGCGAGCGCCTCTCCCCTCTCCTCGCGCCTCTCTACCGCCCGCGTCTACCGCCCGCGCGCGCGATTGACGTACAAATTCGCGATGGACAGCCCTAAAAACAACCCATACAACCCCGCCGCCTGCGACAGATTCGCGCTCGCGATCTCGTGCGTCATTCCCGGCGCTTTCCAATCCGAACCGAGGTGCGCGTAGTGCTTCTTAAACAGATGCGACAGCGCCGCGCAGACGACGACACCGAACGCGCTGAGTCCGGCGCAGCACGTCGCGCTTTGCGAGCTCGTCGCGATCGCGAGCACGCGGCCGAACATCGTTCGCGCGCGCGTCGCGTCGCGGAATCACGTCACGCCGCGCGTCGTCACATCGCGACGACGCCGCGTTCGATGGGCGAGCGCGGCGACGACGGCGCTCGCGATGGCGCCGAGCCGTCGTCGTCGTCATCGTCGCCGTCCTTCGCCCTGGTCTTGCTCCCGAGCGGGTTCGTCGTGCGCCCCGTGCCGCCGTGGCCCGATGCGCGTCGGACGTCCCGGTTGGCGCACGCGCAGCGCGCGCTGGACGCGCTGACGCATCAGTACGACCGGGCGTGGCGAGAGATCGCGAGCGACGTATTGCACCGAGGCGTGATGCCGGCAAACGGGGCGCTGAGCGCGCTGCCGATCGTGTACGTCGACGGTGGATGCGCGTGCGAGGTTTGGGACTATCGCGGCGGCGCGGCGAACGCCGTCGCCGACGTTCGGACGGTGCGGTTGCGAGCGACGTCGGCGACGATCGCGCGGGACGCGGAGATAGAAGCAAATGCGATGGAGGCGTTGGAAGACGAGGACGCGGCGACGATGCGGCGGTTGCGTTTAGAGGGAGCTCTGCTCGCGGCGACGAAGCCGGCGCTGCGCCTGGAATCGCCTTCGCGCGAAGACGCTTCTTAGTTGCCACGACGCGCGCGCGCGCGTCGAGACGGCGAATAGCTCGCTCGCCCATAGTGTATTTTTATATATTGCAGTTTTCTAGCGAATCTAGGCGCGATCGCACCGCGCGCGCGCGCGTCGAGACTGCGCTGACAAGCCCTCGAGAGCGTGGCCCGAAATCTCGAGGCCGTTGGCGTGCGAGCCGCGGCATAGCACGCCTCGCATATCACGCCCGCGAGCGTCCATGCGCACCGACGACGCGCGCAAAACGTAAAAGACGCGCGCGGACGCGCGTCTTCGCGTCGAACGGCGCGATGCGCGCCGCGAGGTACCGTCGCGCGCGTCGACGCGTCGACGACCGGGACAGCGGCCGCGGCCGTGGTGTCGTCGCGCTGTGCGCGGTCGTCGTCGCGCTCGCGCGGGTGAGAACGAGCGGTGGTGAAGCGATATGGGGGTTAGAGACCGTGTACGATGGTTTGGGGTATAATCCAGAGTTCCCGACGCAGGTTTGCGGCCCGTCCAAGGATGGGAACTCTTTTCGCGCCGCGGGTTGCAAACCGGCGATTACAGAGAAGGATTCGTACGGCACCGTGGGTGATCCGGGATTTAGTTTCGCGAGGTACGCGTATAAAGGAAAATCATACGGGCCACCATATAATAATGTAGCGGACGTGGCGGCGTGTACGTACTCGTTGACGTACGCCGCGGCGGAGGCGGCGGGCCTGGAGCACTGCTTTTACGCTCCGTACACGGGTGGCGTGCCGACGACGACGGTGCAGAAGACGACGACGAACTTGGGATACTCCACTCTGGGTTGGCGTCTACCCTTGGCTGAATGGCGAGATAAGTTGCCGGATTACGTGGTGGAACGATACGAATTACCGCCGCTTCGGTTGGGCTTCGAGGAGGGGACGTTTTGGCCGAATTGGAAGCTACTCTCGAGCGGTTTGCCAAACTTTGCCGTGACGAAGACATGTTTTCTTGAAGCGCACAGCGGAGACTATCAGCTGTGTAGCGCCTATCCGACGGAGCGTCGCGAAGATATTCACGGCGTCCTTCAAGTGCAAAGCATCTCATTCGCACTCGGGCGTGGGAGCTTGTTCTTTGAGGCAAACGGCGGAGATAAAAACGTCCCAGACATACCTCAAGACCCGTATCCCATAGCTTCGCACGGGAAAGGTGCGCTTGGAGTTGCGTTAACGAGGATTAGCGATGGGTATCGAGTGCTGACAAAACCTGTGCGCGCGAGAAGATATTGGGAAACCTTACGTTGGGAGGAGTCTTTACTCGCACAGTATTACGGGGAGGTTTTTAGGTTGGAGATTTTCGATTATCGTTCGGGTTCGTTCGGTTGGCTCGCGGTGGATTCTTTCGTAATTCCGCAGGCGCCTGTTATCATCACGGAGGTGACTCCATCGATTGGACCTCGAGTCGGTGGCACGAGAATCACTATCAGCGGGCAAAACTTTGGAAGTTCCATTGACGACAAAACCGTGTTCATCGGCGATAAAGAATGCATCGACTTACGCATGAGTTATTCTCGTTGTTCGTCCGATACCACCGTTTGTGCTGGTGCGTTGAGCTGTACTACACCAGCAGGTTCCGGGGTAGGTCTCACAGTAGCGGTGGTGATTGGAGACCCAACCGTCGTCCGCATCGCAGGGCCGCGAGGTGGGTTCCAAGCGGGTTTTTGCGGCGATGAATCGACCGAGCATCCCTTCTCCGAATGTGCAATAGATGCAATCGATGCTGTCGCTGGAGCGCGAAAGCGTGGCTTTACTTACGCTGATCCTCCGACGGTGACAAGTACGCCAGTCACGAGTGCGATCCAAGACATTCAGTACGAGTACACGCTCATTGCTACGGACCCAGACGAGAACGACTTATTGACGTATACGGCAATTACGTTACCAACGTTTTTGCAGTTTGATCCAACGACTCGTCTACTTACTGGCGTGCCATTACGGTCAGATGTACAATGTAGGAGCAACAATTGGCACCCAGCTTCTGAGCGCTGCGCGTTGGGAGCAACGTATCAAGTTGAGTTTGAGATCTCGGACTCAATATACAGAGTTCAGCACAACTTTGAAGTGAAAGTGACGACGAATGAGACCTCACTTCTTGTTGATAAGTCCTTTCACTGGGAAAACGCGTTACAAATCTTTGAAAAATACGAAGCCGTCGTTGCTTTGGGGTCGGTTACAGAATCGCTCAAAGCCTTGGAAAATAGGAACGTGACGAGTCCGACAGAAATCGTTGGCTTCAATTATAGAAATCCTTTGAATGATGAGGATAAAACGATCCGAAATGCCCTCATCGCTATTGCAGAGAAGCCGAATATCGATGAAGTCGACGTCGATGCGGCCATTCAGTGGCTGCAAACGAACAACTCTGACGCCGTAAACCTTGATATGATTCAGGCGCTCAAAGAGCAAGTTGCGGTACAGAAGCGAGGAGACGTATCCAGCGGTGCTTCGGCACCAGCGTTGCAAGGCGTCAGCTGGAAAGGCTGGTTAAATTATTTTAAAAAACTAGGAACGTCGCTCGGCGCTGGATCTGCCGTTTACACAAATGTTGCTGGGCTCCCCGTTCCAGCCGGCGCAACGAAAATGCTTACGCGGGAGAAGATAATTGTCATCAAACTATCGACTCCTTGCAACTCGACCGCGTTGAACACGGACAGATATATTCCATCATGTGACGCGGTTGTGGGTATGTCATCACAGCACGAGGTCTGGCTCGGATTCAGTGACTACGGAACAACGTTGGAGGATGTCATCGTGTTCCCCGAGGATTTTGAGTTTGCGGATCTTGTTACGTCGGCCGTCTTTACACAAGACGTTCCAGGTTTTCTCGGTCAATTAACTAGACGAATGGTGGCGCAATCAGCAAAGCTACAGGAAATCGCAACATTGGGCGAAACACACCTTGTATGGTTCGATACATCCACGTCTATGCTAACCGTGAACATGACCATCAAGTCTTCACCGGTGAAAGCAGTCATGCAACTTGCAACTTCGTATCCTTATCCCGAACCTGGAAAGTATGGATTACCCGAGATTAGCGTTGTGAGCTGCGATAACGTGGCGTACGACTATGAAAACGCGCTCATTTCATTCAGCAATACCATGACGAGAACTGGTGGATCTTTGACCAGTCGTCTCGCAGCGTTGGCGAACGATGTCTCAACATTTGCGTCACGGTGCAAAAATTTATGCAACGGTCAGGGTCTGTGCCAAGATTCGCAACTGCCACCCGTTTGTCAGTGTTATCAGGACTACTTCGGAGATGATTGCTCGCAAGTAAAGTGTCCGAATGATTGCAGTAATAATGGCGCCTGCGATTCGAGGCAAGTATGTACGCACTTCCCGGAAAGCGGCGAAACAGACTGCTCCGGTGGAACTGGAAAGTGTGCGTGTAATTACCCTTACTTTGGCAAGGATTGCTCGTTAAAAACATGTGCGAAGAATTTCATCGTTTTTGAAGGTAATTCGACGCACAAGCTCGACGTCACGGCCGGAACGCAACCTATCAAGGACAAATACACCGCGCTCGGTCTCGATGTGTATGACGTGAAGATTAGCGAAACCAATGGTGACCAACCTGCAGCTTGGGCAATTCAAGGAGACGAGCTTAGCTTGGCGCATCTTGTTGGATCGGCTTACGTGGAATTTACCAGCTCTGAAGACGGAGAAACGGCGAGATCACTGGAGCCATTTTACGTTGACTCTATCCCCAGTCGTGGCGTCGCAATCGAGGCACAATATTTTGCGCAGGAGTACCGCACTTTCGTAAAGCGTGAGCAACAGCTACTAGATTTGTTCGGCAAAAGCTCATCAGAGTGCAACGCCGCCGGTGCTTGTGCCTTTGAAACCGGTACGTGCTTCTGTGCGACGCAGTATTATGGGGCCGGTTGTGAATTTCAGTACTGCGCAAATGATTGTGCAGGTCACGGTACGTGCAATAAGCTTACCGGTGTGTGTACGTGCGAAACACACTACGTGACAGATGAAACATATGGATGCGCTTTGAAGGACTATAGTTTGATTTCAACCACGTGCACTGACGAAGCACTTGATAGAGAGGTTGATGACGCTGATCTGCGCGTGCGTCCATTACACGCATCATGTCTCTTTGGTACAAGATTGGGTAGCCCTGTGACTGGCACGACGACGACTTATATCACTGACTTACAAGGTAATGTGTGTTTGGATTGCTCTGGTTATACTCTAGAGTCGAACTCCAGGATTTATTTTTACGAAGACGAACCATGCACTTCGTCTGCTGGGAACCGCGAAGACTTTTGCGACAACACGAAAGAGTCCTACGACACCATCGTTCGCGGCATTGGCATGATACCCGCTGGAGACAGTGGGTCGACTCTTTCATTCAACCTCGCCGCCATGCGTACATCGGATATTCAGTTTTCTATTTTCAAGGCAAAGGCGGGGATCGTAAGAGAGCATTTAGCTGACATCGATGCGGGCGGTTGTGGTGCATGTACGGACGATAATCCCCAGTGCGGCGCCATATTCACTATCGCCGTCGATGGTGTTACCGTATGGACTTCGTTGGTGAACAACAAGTACTCCGAGATCAACATCGATATCAGCGCTGCCAGTACCATGACACTCTCCACAGCAAAGTACACCCCGCCGTATTGGCGTTCCAACGTCTTGCCTGGTCTCGCAGGACAAGACGCACCTGCCGTTTGGTGCGATGGCGCCGCTTGGGCGGACGCAGAGTTCTATTAGCTTTTAGCCGAGTATTCACACGAATGCCATTTAATAGACATTAAATTCCTAGCGCATCTCCATCTCTTGCCAGACCAACCGCCGGTCTCCAGGCGTGCTAAAACACCAAGTGGGCGTCACTTCGTGGCGTTCACGCACGTTCTATAGTCCAGCGCGCGCGCTGCTAGCGATCAAAAAGCGTCATGCGCTCCGTGCAGCTCGGCACGCACGCGCATAACGCCCTGCTCGGCGTCACAAGCGCGGGCGACGGTCGATGCGTGAGCACCGTAGCAAAAGACGGCGTCGTGACGTACGACGTCGAGGAAGAGGTAAAAGAGCGTTCACGCAATCGACGCGAAATATATGACAATATTTGACGCACGCGTTGCGTCGCGTGCGTGCGGACGACGTTGTGCGCGCGCCGATCGCTCGAAGTTTGCGACGTCGTAAAAGTGGCGGCTGAGGGCGAAGGGCGAGTCGAGCACGTCGCTCTCGAGGCGTTCAAACGAAGCAAACGCGATCGAATGGAGCGAGAACTGACGATGAAAACGTTTTTACGCTTCGCAGAAACGAGAGCGAACGTTGGCGCTCGATCGAGGGCGAAAGTTTGCTTGCGCGGTGGCGTGTGGGTCGAATGGCAGGTATTACGCGTGTTTGGAGAAGGAACAAGAAAGTGATTCATCGTATTTGTGCGCGTGGGAGACGGAGCAAAGCGCAAACGCGGCGACGGTTGGTGAAGCATCGAAAGAGTGCGTCACAACTCTCGATTTAGGACGCAGTGGTCGAGTGCGTGAGTTGGTGGCGGTGGACGGCGGCGCTCTCGTGGTGACGACAACGGGGGAGGTCCAACTCTTCGGGATGTCGGCGGAACACATTGACAAAGCGCGCACGAGTGGAGAGTTAGGCTCTCGACGAGTAGAGACGGCGTCGGTTTTACCTGAATCAGTTGGTGCACTCGTAGTGACGACGGATGGTAACTTTCAGGGTCGCAAAATAGCCACATTTCTTGCCCGCGCGCAAACCGTGACATTGGCTTGGGAGCTGGACATCGAGCACCCGGACGGCGCGGCAAAAGCCAGAGTGGCGAGCGCGGCAAGTGATGGGGAGACTTTCATGGTATTATGGGACGATGGCGTCTGGGCCCTGCACGACGCGAGCGATGGGTCTCTCAAGCACAAGCTGCGACTCGACGGGCTCGATGTGCATTGTGATGAAGCCACATCTGGGAAGCGGAGTAAGAAGAGCGAAGATACCTCACCGTTAGCAAGTGCGGCGTCTTTGTGCCTTTCTCAGGATTATTACGCCGTCGTGGCGAACTCGAAGGAAGAAAATACCGTGGTAGTGGCCGTTTTTGATTCGCGTTACGGCGCCGTGCACTTGGCGGAGGACGTTAGCCGAGGCTTAGAACACAAAGTTGGCCGAACGTCCGGGGTGAGCCTCGCCGCAACTTCGGGTAATCTGATCGTTGGTCTTTCTGATCAAGTGGTTTCGGTACAGTTCGATCTTCCTGAACTCTCTTTAGCTTCGCTCGTGGGATCGCTCAGCATACACTCGCAACCGGAGGCGAGCGCAGCGGCAATTCGAGTTTTGGGTGCGGAGACAGCATCTACGGCACTCGTACCGCCGCAACACGCGGCTGTGACACCTGGCTGGAAACTAGAGGAGTTAAAACTTGATGGCCAAGGAGTCGTCAGTTTGAGCAATGTCTGGGACGACGACGACGCACAGACCAGGGAGAAGAAGGTCCGGTCGACTGCTGAAGCTTTGGCGAGCGGTAGCAAAAAGGCGGGCTCATCGTTACAGACTCTGATGAAATCCCTTCCGATTCCGCAAATTCTCATAGAAAGTGCCATTAGTGGTGGTTTAAATCATCGAGTGTGGGATTCAGTGACACTTTTGCTCGCCGGTGGACACATTCGTGGCTCTTCGACGGCGAGACAATTAGTGACGGCGCTTCTTGAGGAAGACATGCTTGACGAAGTCAAGGACTTCTTAGTGTACGCCAAGGACGTTTCTGCTGAAGATATCGTTGCGATTTTACACTCTGCAATGATGCGAGACGAAGACGACCCTGGGTTGAAGAAGCGCGCTTCAGCGAACAAAAAGCTCGCAGAAAAGGTACTCGACGAAGCAGAGGCATGCGCGTCTGATGAAAAGTTCAATGGCGAAGCTAAACAAGAGCTGTTTGCCAGAGCTCAACTCTTAGTGAGTGCGTACGATAGTTTTGCACCATGGGCACAACAACTTCATCCCCTCATCGCTCGTCCGTTGGATCCAACGATGGGTATGCTAGTGTTGCGTGATCTCTCCAAGCAAGACGCGGTTTCGCTACTTCAGTATTTGCTCGTCTGGGCTAACTTTTACGCTTCATCGGGCGGCTATTTCGCCCGGATCAACACTCTAGTCGAACCTGGGATTCCCAGCGCGCACGCGGTCGTGACGTGGACGTCCGCGTTGCTCGACGCGCAGTTCACGACGTTTTGTCTCTCAGACGACGTCGCCGAACCCGTGCGCGCGCTGCGAGAGTCTTCGAGCCAAATGCTCGATATGATGCGCTCTTTAGCCGCCCTCGGAGGTGCGTTCAGACACGTCGGCGAGAACTCTCCGCTTCCCGAACAACACGGCGTACAGTCCACGACGTACACCGTAGAGAGCGTGGCTTGGTAACTAAAAACGTCGCGTTCACGTTGTTACAAATCGTCCAAAGCGCACTCACTTCTTCGAACCGAACCATCTACTCTTTTTCTTCGCCTCTCGCGCCTTCCTCGCCTCCTCCGTCGCCTTTCTGTACCTCGCCGCGGTGTCTCCCTGTCGCATCAGCTTCTTCCCCTGTTGAAACCGTTCCTCGCGCGCGCGCTCCTTTTGCCATTGGTCCAGCGCGCCGAGCTGTCCACCGTACGCCGCGAGTCCGCCGGCGGCGAGAACGGCGACGCCCCACGCCGCCGCGCCGCCGTTTCGCACGCCGAGCATCGCGACGCGCGCGCGTCGGCGAGTGTCGTCCCGCGTCGCCGGTGTCTCGGCGACGACGACGGACGACGGACGACGTCAACCCTAAGGCGCTAACCCTAAGGGGTGTAATTTGATCCTAAGTCGAGGCTGAAATCGACGAGGTCGGCGCGCGTCGAGCGACGCGCGATACACGAGGACGCGCGCGCGCGCGACGGACGCAGATGCGCTCGAAACGCGCCCTGGATGCGCTTCGCGCGCTGCGACGCGCCGCACCGCGAGACGTCGACGCGCGATGGCGAGCGATGACGCTCGCGACCGCACCGCGAGGCGGCGGCGCGATGACGCAGCGCGAGCGCGCGAGCGATGCGATGGGACGACGGACGTACGCGAGCGAGTCAGCAGAAGCGTTGCGAAGAAATATTGGAATCTCGGCGCACATCGATAGCGGGAAGACGACGCTCACGGAACGCATCTTGTTTTACACGGGGAGGATCAACGCGATTCACGAGGTGCGCGGGAAGGATGGCGTGGGGGCGAAGATGGACTCCATGGAGCTCGAACGTGAGAAAGGTATCACGATTCAATCCGCGGCGACGTATTGTCGATGGAAGGAGAGCGATATTAACATCATCGATACCCCAGGGCACGTGGACTTTACCATCGAAGTCGAACGCGCGCTGCGCGTGCTGGACGGCGCGGTGCTCGTTCTGTGCTCGGTGGGTGGTGTGCAGTCGCAATCGATCACGGTGGATAGACAGATGCGGCGATACAACGTGCCGAGATTGTGCTTCGTGAACAAGTGCGATCGCGCGGGGGCGAATCCGTGGAAGGTTCTCGCGCAGGTGCGCGACAAACTGAAGCTCAACGCGGCGGCGGTGCAAATTCCAATCGGATTAGAAGACGAGCACGAGGGTGTCGTTGACTTAGTGCGAATGCAATCTGTTGTGTTTTCCGGTGAAAACGGGCAGACGCTGACAGTGGGTGAAATTCCGGCGAATTTGAAGGAACTCGCCGATGAGAAGCGCAAAGTTCTCATCGAGTGCGTTTCCGAAGTCGACGAAGAATTGGGAGACTTGTTTTTGATGGGTGAAGAGCCAACGACGGAGCAACTGTTGGCGGCGATCAGAAGGGCGACAATCGCAAATACGTTTTCTCCGTTGTTCATGGGCAGTGCGTACAAGAACCGCGGCGTTCAGCTTCTTTTAGACGGCGTCGTGGACTATCTCCCAGCGCCGTCGGAGGTGCAAAACGTCGCTTTAGATTTGAAGAACGAAGAAGCACCGGTCGTTTTGTCCAACGACCCATCGAAGCCGCTCGTTTCTTTGGCATTCAAACTCGAGGAGGGTAAATTCGGGCAACTCACGTATTTGCGCGTGTACCAAGGCCAAATGGATAAGGGCATGACCATCGTCAACACGTCGACTGGGAAGAAGCTCAAAGTTCCTCGACTCGTGCGAATGCATAGTGATGACATGGAAGACGTGAACTCCGCTCCAAACGGTGACATCGTCGCACTTTTTGGTGTTGAGTGTAAGAGCGGTGACACATTTACGGATGGCAGTGTGAACTACGCGATGACTTCGATGAAGGTTCCTGACCCCGTCATGTCTCTCGCAGTGAGTCCAAAGAGTAAAGCCGAAAGCGGCAACTTTAGCAAGGCCCTGCAGCGCTTTCAAAAGGAAGACCCCACGTTCCGCGTGCACATGGACGAAGAAAGTGGGCAGACTATCATTAGTGGTATGGGTGAGTTACATCTCGACATTTATGTCGAGCGAATGCGGCGAGAGTACAAGGTTGACTGTGAAGTCGGTCAGCCGCGCGTAAACTACCGAGAAGCCATCACAAAACGAGCCGAGTTTGATTACTTGCATAAAAAGCAATCTGGTGGACAAGGTCAATACGGTAAGGTTGTTGGATATATCGAGCCATTAGAAAATACCACCGAAGTCATCTTTGAGAACGGCATCATTGGTAACGCCATCGCCCCTTCGTTTATTCAAGCCGTGGAAAAGGGTTTCAAAGAGGCTGCGCTCAACGGTGGCTTGGTCGGTTATCCCGTTGAGGGCATTAAAATCGTGCTGACGGACGGTGCTTCGCACGCTGTTGATTCGTCTGAGTTGGCTTTCAAACTCGCCGCGCTCGCGGCGTTCCGACAATCGTTTCACAACGCGTCGCCGAAACTCTTGGAACCCATCATGAAGGTGGACATCACTGTCCCTTCTGAATTTCAAGGTACGGTCATCGGTAACATTAACCGACGTAAAGGGACGATTAACGACTCTACGGCGGAAGGTGATGACGTGATAATTAGTTCGATGGTCCCTCTGAGCCAGATGTTTGGTTACAGCACCGAGTTGAGAAGCATGACGCAAGGCAAGGGAGAGTTTACGATGGAGTACGGCTCTCACCAGGCTGTGACGCAGGACGTGCAAGCTGAGTTGATCTCCACGTTGGGCAAAGTAAAAAATTGATAGCTGTCGCTGCTTAAATAACTAACAGTAGTTCTACTATTTTTTAAATTCGAAGTGTCCGCTTTGCGTTAACAAGACGTGCAATTCATTCATGTCCGCGCACACGAAATGTGGCACCATCTGCTCGGGAACTTTATCCACACCGAATTCCTCCGCCCATTTCCCCGTACGTCCGCTATCCAAGAGCACAGTCAGCGCTCCCGCGGCGTTCCCACTCACTACGTCGTCTTTTGCGCTGTCACCCACCATGATAATCTCGCTCGGCGAGCACCCCCATAACTCGCAAATGTGCAGCAACGAATCCGGCGCCGGTTTGTACGGCTTGAACTCCCGACTCAACCACGGTGAAAACGGCGCCATCGTCCACACGGTGTCGTGAAAAAACTCCACCGAGCTCGCCGCGTTCCGCGTCACCAACGCTCGCGGGATTCCCATCCCGTCCAGCGTCGCCGCCACCTCCATCGCTCCCGGCGCGATGACCGTCGTCTTCAGCGCCTCTCTCTCCATCTCTCCGATGATCTCGTACGCCTTCGTCCGTCGCGCCTCGTTCCACGAGTCGACTTCACCTAAAATATCACTCGTTTCGCACCCGACTCTGCGTCGCATCTCCGTGAAGTCCAGCGCCGCGCTGACGCACAGCGTTCCATCCATGTCGAACACGACACCGCGCACGAGGCGTCGCGACGTCGACGTCGACGTGGGACTCGTCGCGGGAGACATGGCGCGCGTCGTGTGCGTCGCGCGCGGTGCGCGCGAGTGGGATTTTTCACGAGCGATGCGGTGACACGCCGTCGACGCTCGAGCGATGCGACGAAGCATGAACGACGACGAGTGGCGCGGCGTGGGGGCGTGGTCGTTTTAACGTTTGCGCGTCAACACGAGTTTCTGACTGTTTGCGTTTCAACGTATAAGATCTCTGTCGTCCGTGCGTCGAGCGTTGAGATGAGATGAAAAGCGGTGCGATGTATTAGTCGCTGTCCTCGTCCTCGCTCTCGTCGAGCCAGTCGATGAACTTGGCGGCTTGCTTGCGAACGGCTTGGGCGACTTTGGGCTCGACGTCGATGCACGAGGCGGCGTCCACGTCTTCATTCCAAGCCTTGATGACGTCTTCTTCGATGAGATCGAACTCGTAGAGCTGATTGAGAATAAGAGAGAACGCCTTAAAACCAGAAGTGGCGGTTTCGGTGACGTAACGTTCGAAGGCGCACAAGAGCGCGCGTTGAAGCGCAGCATCCGGGCACGCGGCGCTCAAGTAATCCTTCTTCGCTTTGATTTGCGGAGGAATGGCCTCGTCTTCGTCAAAAACGGCTTCGAGGAGGAACAAGACGCCCATTTCCTTGGATTCGACGCCAAGGGCATCAGAGACGAGATATTCGGCCGTTTTCACGGCGTCATTTTTCGCCGCGTACGCGCGAAGCTTGGACACTCGAGGATCCTCCTCTTCTTCCGAGCTCTCGTCCTCGATGGCGGCGTCCGCCATCTTATCCGCGACCACGGTGACCATGTTCGCCGCGCCGTCAGTAAGCTGTTCGATTGCTCGCGCTTTCGCGGCGGCGGCAGAAGTATCAGT
>TARA_B110000008_G_scaffold279913_1_pt1 | contig 13183 bp, 9 predicted proteins | sample TARA_B110000008 | Tara Oceans TARA_B110000008 (sample SAMEA4396496) | marine metagenome | biome: Westerlies Biome; feature: [DCM] deep chlorophyll maximum layer (ENVO:01000326); material: water (ENVO:00002006), including particulate matter (ENVO:01000060) such as... | depth 40 m
CAATCTCAGGATGGAATTCTTGAATCAGTAGGTAAAATTCTAAATCGAATGGGTGAAATTACGGTTCGTGCATTAGATGTTATCTCAACCGATGCAGATCGAGAAAATTTCAATAAAGAATTCCTAGAATTAACGGATCAGCTTGATCAATTAAAAACTGAAGATTTTAATGGCATTGAACTATTTGGAGCCGGTTCTTTTAGCCAAGACAAAAAAGATTTTATTGATAGCTTAAAGAAAAATTGGCTGGAAGCATCTGAAGTTATTATCAATCAAGAATATGGATGGGATACTGCTCCTGCAGATAGTTGGGATTTAATAGTTAATGAAAATGATACCGGTGGCTATGCTGCATTTGTAAGAACTGCACAATACGGTGATGGAACTGCCGATGTGATTGAAATGCAGTTTGATCTTCCTGATTTTGTCGCACCTCATACATCTCCAAATTCAACAGCTGATCGAGTAGTTGCACACGAAATGGTTCACCTCATGCAAGCCCAAAATTCCTATTATGGTGATATAACTGGAGATGGTTCAAGTCGTGGCACTTGGTTCAAAGAGGGATTAGCCGAGTTTATTCATGGTGCAGACAGCAGAGTTGATTCTATATTGGATAGCAATGGTGATAATTTTTCTGCTTTAGCCTCTGCCATTGGATCAGGAAATGAAAGTTGGGTTTCTTCTGACCAATATGCAACAGGGTATCTCGCCGTAAAATACTTACATGGCAGGATTAAAGCGAGTGGCCAAGCGAATGGTGTGAAGCATATGACCACTTGGATGAAAACTCAGTTTGATACATCTCAAGGTTCCTCCAACAGCGGAATAAACGATTACTTCCAAACTTTTAATATCACAAAAGCATCTGGAGGAAATTTCTCCAGTAATTCCGATTTTATTGCCAATTACAAAAGTACTGACGGGCAAAACTTCATATCCGGCTTACGAGGTAGTAGTCAATTTTCCAACACGGATACTGGTTCCATAATGGGTAGTGATGAGGGAGGTGCAACTCCTTTAAATGCTAAGGCCGTAGTTCCAGATACAGCAGGAGCACCTACAAGCAGTTATGTAGAGGAACCAGATAATTCATCTTTGGCGGCTGCGATAGATGGAACAGGATTAACTTATGACCTGAAGAGTGTTAATACCATTACTGTAAATACAGATACATATAATTTGGAATCTATTACAAATGCAAAGAATACTTTGAACCAACTTACATCTTGGCTGGACAACTTATCATCAGAAAGAGCAAATGTGGGAGCAAACCAAAGTCGCTTAGAAAAGGAAATCCAGAATCTAAATGGAAAAATTATGACTGGCGAGATGGCAGTAGGAAGAATACAAGACACGGATATTGCAAGAGAAAGTACCACATTTGCATCGAGTCAGGTTCGCATGCAGGCGAGTATGGCCATTCTCGCCCAAGCTAAAGATTTAAATGTCGGAATCAGGGATCTGATTAGAGGTATAATGATTGGTCAATCTTAGACCATATCAACTTACACAATTAATTTCTTAACCCCTTGTATATCGATTTTCCCGGTGGGAAGAATCGGTATTTGGTCAATTTTTTGAACTTTTTTAGGAATCCATAAATTAGGGAGCCCATTCTCGCTCAATTTTTTTCGCAGTTCTGAAAAATCGAGTTCCTGATCAGATACTAAAACCAATTGCTCACCCTTGATTGGATCGGGTTGCCCTACAACCACCAAAGATGGCCCACTTTCATATTGATTTGAGAATATCTTCTTAATCGTTTCTTCTACTGTTTCATGAGGTACCATCTCGCCTCCTATTTTAGAAAATCGCGATAATCGCCCTTTAATAAATAAAAATTGGTCCTCGTCCAAGTATCCAATGTCACCTGTAATAAACCACTTTTCTTCGGTTAGCACTTCTTCGGTTTTTTGAACATCATTTAAATAACCGGAAAAAATATTTGGCCCGCGAAAACACAGCAGACCAGTTTCACCAGTTTTTAAATCATGGCGATCATCTGGATGAATCGTTTTACATTCAATTTCAGGAAATAAACGACCCACAGAGCCTTTTCGAAATCCATGCTCTGGTAAATTAAAACTAATACCAGGTGCTGTCTCGGTTAACCCATAACCTTCAAGGTAAGAGCAAGAGGCAAATTTCTCCCATTTAACCCTGAACGAGTCTTCTGTTTTTTCAGCACCCGCAACCACATATTGGAGCGATTTAAAATCTTCGGCTTTTCCTCTACTCAAAAAGCCACGCAAAAAAGTGGGTGTACCTAATAAAAAGGTAATTTTTTCTTTTCGAATAGCTTCCAGACCAACCTTAACATCCAAGGGTGACGGGACGGTTACAATGGGAATATCATAAAGCAATGGAAAACATGTGGATACAGTAAATCCAAAACTGTGAAATAATGGTAAATTCGCCAATAGACTTGCATCTTTATCAAAAAGACCGAGTTGGTTTATTTGTGAACAATTAGAAAGAATATTCTGATGGCTTAATACGACTCCCTTGGGATCCCCCGAACTTCCACTTGTAAATAAAATAGTTGCCTCCTTGGTAGTTGATCTGGTGGGAATTTTTAGAAAAAAGCGAGAAAGTGAGATGGGAAGTTTTAAAATTAAGGCTTCCCTTAATAATTGGTAAGGCTTCTTAACTAAATTTTTCAACCAGGCAGAAATTTCAAAGACATCGTTTGTCCACGGAAAATCAGGAAATTTATCCATCATTTTCTCAGCAGTAATAATTGTTTTAATCTCGGCCTTTCGAATAAGTTTTTCAGCAACACTTGAACCCAAAGAAAAATTAAGATTTACCGGAGTCCTTCCTGCAAAAAAAACAGCAAGGTTTGCAATTGTTCCTGCTAAGCCTGGTGGTAGCACAATCCCAATTCTTTGTGCTTGAGAATTTTTTCGTAAATATGCAGCCAATTTGACTGATAATAGAAGCAATTTATTTCGGGAACAAACAAATGGCCCAGGTAGACCATAATCTACCAAAGGCAATCGGTTGGATTTTTTTTTCAAAGACCGAAATAATGCGTCAGCCATATGATTTGCTTCCATTTTCATTTCAAAAGAAAGTTACTTTAACCGAAAGGCTTTGTGGTTGCCATAAAAACTTCGAAGGAGATAATTATATTCATGTCCATCTACTCTAATATACATTGCTATAAAGGAGCTTACTCTAAAAAGACCAACCGAATTTCGTAGCCCGATTTCGGGTGATCGTTTTCTTCTGAGATCGGGCTTTACCATATTTTGTTACTTTAAATCATTTATAAGTAGCACCAATTACTACATTTAACTTTATTTTATAATTATTTTTATCGTGAACGAATCAGAAAAAAAACAAACTCTTATATACGACACAACCTTACGTGACGGTTCGCAGGCAGAAGGTGTCTCTTTTACCGTTACAGCCAAACTGAGGGTCGCCGAAAAACTGGATCAATTTGGAGTCGATTATATCGAGGGAGGCTGGCCAGGAAGCAATCCTAGGGATATGGCTTTTTTTGAAAAAGCAACTGAACTCAAACTAAATCATGCTAAGATTGCCGCTTTTGGCTCTACGAGAAGGGCATCTTCCGCTGTGGAAGATGATCCACAAATCAAATTGCTTCTAGATGCAAATACGCCGGTTGTGACGATTTTTGGTAAATCATGGCTCCTTCATGTGACTGATGTGCTTCGAACAACACCGGAAGAAAACCTCGCAATGATCGAAGACTCCGTACGCTATTTAAAAGAACAAGGAAAAGAAGTAATCTACGATGCTGAGCATTTTTTTGACGGTTACACAAACAATCCAGAATACGCCCTTTCAACTCTTGCCGCTGCAGAAAAAGGAGGTGCTGACTTTTTAGTTCTTTGCGAAACAAATGGAGGTAAGCTTGTTCCAAAAGTAAGGGAGATTACACAAACCGTTGTCGAACAATTTCCAAATTCTTCTATTGGTATGCATTGCCATAATGATGCCGGGGTTGGGGTTGCAGTAAGCCTGACTGGTATAGAAGTTGGAGCAGAAATGGTACAAGGCACAATGAATGGCTATGGAGAAAGAAATGGAAATGCCAACTTGACGACGATTATCCCAAATCTAGAACTTAAAATGGAACGAAAGACAAATTGCAGCGAACATCTGTCCAAGCTTCGAGATTTATCTTTCTTTATTGATGATGCAACTAATCTGAGGCCCGATATCCGTGCTCCTTACGTGGGAGCAGCTTCTTTTGCTCACAAAGGAGGAGTACATGCTGATGCAGCCTCCAAATCGACAAGAAGCTACGAACACATTGACCCTGCATTGGTTGGAAATCGAACTCGAGTTTTAGTTTCCGATATGTCAGGACGAAGCAGTATCATGATGAAGGCGAAGGAAATGGGTATGGAAGTGGATGGTCGCTCGCCCGAAATGAAATCTTTTCTTGAAGAATTAAAAAGACTTGAATTTCAGGGGTATGAATTCGAGGCTGCGGATGCATCTTTTGATCTTTTATTAAAACGATTCCTAAGGGGGGAAGAATCAGCTTTTAAAGTCCTTCGCTATCATGTTGGAGTATCCAGAGAAGAAGGAACAGATGAATCTAAATCCGAAGCCACAGTCAAACTAATGGTCAAAGATGAGATTCGGCATACTGTTGCGGAAGGAAATGGGCCCGTTTCTGCATTAGATCATGCACTGAGGAAAGCTTTGGAAAAAGACTTTCCCTTCATCCAGGAAGTTCGCTTGGTCGATTTTACAGTTCGAATCCTGGAGAGTAATTTAGGAACAGATGCAATTACTCGAGTACATGTTGAATCAACTGATGGTAAAAAAACTTGGGGTACTGTGGGTGTAAGCGATAATGTGATTACAGCAAGTTGGGAAGCTTTGGTTGATTCGGTTTCCCACAAGATTCAAATGGAATCCTCATCAAACTCATGAATATTTACTCGTGGTCCAGTGGGTCTCCAAATAGATGATTTGGTAGAACGAAAGCAGATATTTGTGGGAATTCCTAAATTAGCAGCCAAATGACCGGGGCCAGAATCATTTCCCCAAAATTCACAAACTCCCTGCATTAAATTATTTTTGTATTCTTCTACAGAAATAGGATGAACAGACTTAATTCGTGCTGAGAAAATAAAATTCGCCTCTTTAAAATTCTTACATATTTTATGGTCTGCCTCTCCGAAGCAAAATGTGACCCAATTAGAATTCTTTTTTTTCAACCAAGTTTCGGCCAGATTTTTGTAAAAGGAAAAGGGCATGTTTTTATAATCTCCACCACTCCCGGGATGAATCCACATATTTGAATTTTTTATCCAATCATCACCTATCCACGCATCTGTAAAAATGGATGGTAAAAATGGTGTATTCATTTTTTCAAACATAGCTTCCACAATATGAGGTCCTGCAATAGGTCGTGTGGGTAAGATAAAAATCTGATTGGCTCCTAAATCCTGCAATTCATTTTTCCATTCAACATCATCCCAGAATGTAAAAATGTCGGCCCCCTCGATTCTTTTTAAAATTTGAGACAGTCCGAGATCTAAATCAAGTAATTCAAGGATACCCTCCCTTTTATTAACTAATGAAAAATACGATGGTTTAGTTAAAAAAATAACTTCGTGGTAAGAATTTTGGATATGAGCAAGTAAAGGTAGAGTTAAAATAAAATCTCCCAAGCCTCCTCCACGGAAAACAATCGCTTTTTCTTTGTAGGTTAATGGCAAAGAAGTTTCTTTACTCATCAAAGGTTACAATTTTAACTGATTCTATCTTCGATAAAAGAGCGAATGGCATGCGCACTTGAATCAATTGAAAATTTTACACTCTTTTTTTCTTTTAATTCTTCTAAAACAGCCGATTTCGGTTCTGACAATGAAGCTTTCTCATAAACTTTAGGAAATTTTGCGGGATGAGCTGTGGCAAGTATGAGATATTTCTCGGAAGTTTTTAAATCCTTAAAAGCACAGGCAGTATGAGGATCAACTAGATAATCATAATTATCCTGTACATTCCGAATAATTTCAGGAATTTCATCATCAGATACAGTGGAGCTTGAGAATCCATTTATTTGAAAATCATCAAAGCAATACTTTCCTTCCTTGGCAAAAATTGCCATTATTTGAGTAAGTTTTTGTGAATCTCCATCTAGAATAAAATAAAGCAATCTTTCAAAATTTGAAGCGACCTGTATATCCATAGAAGGAGCAAGGCTTTGCGAGACTTCGCTCAGTGAATATTGGCCATATTTAAAAAGTCGGTGAAGAACATCATTTTGATTGGTTGCGACCCGGAAACCTTTAATCGGCAAGTTCATTTTTGTTAACAACCAACCTGCAAATACATTTCCAAAATTCCCGGTTGGAACAACAAAAGTTGTGTTTAAACGATCTTCCTTTTCTATTTTGAACCAGGCAAACAGATAGTAGACAGATTGAGCGAGAATTCGTGCTAAATTAATAGAATTAACTGCGGATAGACCCACTTTTTTCTTAAAATCAAGATCGGAAAATATTTCTTTTACAGTTCGTTGAGCGTCGTCAAAAGTACCTTCAATAGCTAAAGGAAAAACATTATCTGATTCTGTGCAAGTCATCTGTCTTTCCTGAAGGGGAGAAACTTTTCCATCGGGAAATAAAATAAAAACCGTGACTCCTTTCTTTCCCAATAATCCAGCGATTGCAGCTGCTCCCGTATCTCCGGAAGTCGCTCCAAGGATTGTTAATTCTCTACCGCTTTTCTTTATTTGTTCCTCGTAAAGATTACCCAGGAGTTGAAGTGCAAAATCTTTGAAAGCCAAAGTCGGACCATGAAAAAGTTCCAAAACCTTGAGATTTTCATCAAGGGAAACCAAAGGGGCAATTTCATTATGAGAAAATCGAGAATAAGAATCCTCTACGATTTCATGAAGTGTATTCTCATTAATATCAGTTGCAAATAAACGAAAGAAAGAAAAACAGAGTTCTGAATAGCTCATGTTCTCCCATTCACTAAGAAAAGGAGTAATATCAGGAAATTGGCTGGGGAGGTATAACCCACCATCTGGTGCCAAGCCTTGGGCCACCGCTTCAGAAAAGCTAACCGCATCCGCCTGTCCTCGGGTACTGACGAATTTCATAATGTAATCCTATTACTTACCAAGATCAAAAGCCTGATGAGCCACCCTCGTTGCATCATCCCCATTATCCGGACTGACAGCTACTGAAATCTTAATTTCTGAAGTACTAATCATAAGCATATTAATTCCAGCATTAGCCAATGCTTCAAAAAATTTCGAAGCCACTCCAGAATGAGATCGCATACCTACCCCAACAACAGAAATCTTCGCTATATTAGTACTTTTTCCAAGTTTTCCACCCACTTGGCCCTGGAAATGTTCCTTCAGAGCCTTTTCTGCTCGAAAAGCATCTTCGGAAGGAACGGTAAAGGTAAGGTTTGCCTTTCCATTACGAGCCACATTTTGAACGATCATATCAACTACCACACCAGATTCAGACATAACCTTAAAGATTGCAGCAGCAGCACCCGGTCGATCCGGTAATTCTGTAATGCTTAGTCGGACTTGGTTTTTATCAATGGCTACACCACTTACTAGTGTATCCTCGAGAGATTTTACTTTTTTCTTCACGGTAGTTCCTGTTTTGTTGGAAAAGGTTGAGCGAACTTCAAAGGGGATATTATGTTTTTGGGCAAATTCAACAGCTCGGGTTTGCATAACTTTTGAACCACTACTGGCCAATTCCAACATTTCCTCATAATTAATGGCTGGAATTTTACAGGCATTGGGAACGATTCGGGGATCGGCCGTATAAACGCCTTCTACATCGGTGAAAATTTGACAACTCTTGGCACGTAATGAACCCGCTAGGGCAATCGCACTTAAATCAGAACCTCCTCTACCAAATGTGGTCAAATCTCCCTGATCACTGACGCCCTGAAATCCAGCGACCACAACCACATTACCAGCCCTTAATTGCTTGCGAATATCACCACCCTTTACTTCGCGGATCCGAGATTTTGTATGCATACCCTCAGTCAAAATTTCCGCCTGCCAACCAGTACGAGAAACTGCAGGTACTTTTAGTGCATGCAAGGCAAGAGTCATAAGTGCAATGGTTTCCTGTTCACCACAAGTCATCAGAACATCCATTTCACGTTCGGTAGGATTCTTAAGAATCGCTCTCGCCCGTTCAATTAATTGGTTCGTTACACCCGCTCGTGCAGAAACCACGACGACTACCTGGTGCCCTTCATTAATAGTCCGTTTAACACGCTTAGCAACCTGCTTGATCCGGTCAACATCAGCAACTGAAGTACCACCAAATTTCTGTACTACAATACTCATTTTTGTTCAAAACTATTAGGGTCAAACATTCGGAATAAAACTGGTTTTTCTGTTACACCGTCTAAATTTTCTAAAGAATCTATAGCTAAGGCAATGGAGTGCTCATTGGTAAGATGAGTTGTTAAAATGATAGAAGCAGATTGTGAATCATCATCAGGGGTTTGAGAAACAGTGGCAAGACTAACGCCATGTTCAGCTAAATTTTCTGCAACCTTTGCTAGCTGACCTGGTCGATCATCCACAGAAAGTCTCAAATAAAAACATCCTGAAATTTCTTTCGAAGGTGCAGGTTGGCATTCATTTGGAGTAACATGCAAAAGCTTAGGTGGAGAAGAACTTCCCTGCATGCCTTTGACCACATCTACAATATCACTGATAACAGAACCAGCTGTGGGGTCTTGGCCAGCTCCCCTACCCGTAAGAACAACGGTACCCACAACAGTTCCTGTCAGGCTAATACCATTAAAGACTCCGTCAGTCTGGGCAATAATCTCATTAACTGGAACCAGGGCCGGGTAGACTCCGACTGAGACATGATTTTGTGTAAAACTTCGACGAATAACTCCGATTAATTTTATTTTGTACCCTAAGTCTCGAGCAGCAGATAAATCTGCATTTGAAATTCTACGAATTCCTTCTACGGTTGCCTCCTTGATATCAATCCAAATACCATGGGCAAGATAACCAAGAATTATTGCTTTATGGGCGGCATCAAAACCATCTAAATCAAGAGCTTCATCAGCTTCAACATAGCCCAATTCTCGGGCATCTCCAAGTACCTCATTAAAGGAGGCACCCTCATTTTCCATCCTAGTAAGAATATAATTTGAAGTACCATTCATGATACCATAAATCAGTGGAAATTCATTTGCTACCAAGCTTTCACGAAGAACTTTGATGATTGGAATACCTCCAGCAACACTGGCTTCAAATGCGTACCGAACTCCAGCCTCTTCCGCGGCTCGAAATAATTCATCTCCATGTTCGCAAATTAATGCTTTGTTCGCCGTGATTACAGGTTTGCCCACTTGAAAAGCTCGGAGTGTTAATTCCCTTGCCTCTTCAACTCCACCAATTAATTCGCAAATAATATCAATATTTGGATCTTCTACAATAGAAAGAGAATCTGTGGTAAGTAGACTTGGATCAATCTCCTGAGACCTTTCCTTATTTAAGGATCGAACGGATGCACGAGTCGGAACTAGACGAACGCCAAGAATTTTTTCCCACGCTTTATCATTTTCCAATAAATGTTTCCATGTTCCCTGCCCTACTGTCCCAAAACCAAGAATACCTACTCGTAACTCATTTATTTCATTCATAATAATCTTGGTACAGTAATTTAGTTTTTACTTTTTTTCTGGAAACGATTTTCAGTTCCTTCTCGCAAACGAATTATGTTTGAGCGGTGTCTCCATACAATCCAACCCATAATCACAAAAGCTAAAAAAACCTTACCCATTGCACCATTGGACTCCTCATTGGACCAGGCACTCACCATTGCACATACTGGAAGGCTTATTCCAAAACCAATCGATGCAAGGGCGACATAACGAGTAGAAAAAAAGACAATTCCCCAGGTAACCAGTCCAAGGATTAAACAACCCGGCATAACTCCGAGCAAGCCACCCATGGTTGTTGCAACTCCTTTACCACCTCTAAAACCAGTAAATAAAGGGTATGTATGTCCAAGAACAGCTCCAGGCAACCCCCACAAACCCAGAGAGATATCACCCGAAAAAGAAATCCAAGGAAATAAAAACCATGTGGTTGCAATTAATCCCTTAAGAAAATCGAGAAAAAAAACTAAATATCCAGCCGGTTTCCCTATGGTTCTGAGTACATTGGTCGCACCAGGGTTACCACTACCTACAGAAAAAATATCTACTCCATTTCTTTTCGCTATGAGAACACCAAAGGGAATGGACCCTAAAATATAACCAATTAATGCGACTCCAATAGTTTCAACTGAAAGCATATAAAAAAAGACAATTAAGGGGTAAAGTGAATGAACTAACCCTGCCGGGAAATTCTTGCTTCTCGAATATCAGAATCTGCCTCAAGCAAACGAAGGACTTCGTTATCCGGTTCTTGATCCAGTTCGCAGATGGTTAATGCTAATTCACCACAATCTGCACGGCTTAGGGACATATTTGCAATATTTACTCCATGATCACCCAAGATTGTTCCCAGTTTTCCTACGATGCCCGGCTTATCAACATTACGGACAACCAACAACAAATCAACCGGGCGTACTTCGATGGCTTGTTCATCAACTTCCACAATTCGAGGATCGTTGGCTTTTCCCAAAAGAGTGCCTTTTACTGAACGTTCACTTCCATCACTAGCTATAGTTTTTATCTCAATTAATTCATTGTAATCAATTACAGATGAGGACTTGGTCACTTCAACTTTAATACCCAAAGCATTAATTTTGTGAGGAGCATTTACATCATTAATTCCCTCATCGCCGGCAATTCCAGCCAGCCAACCTTTTAAAACTGCTCGATTTAAAGGAACCGCATCAAAATCGACAATTCCCCCCCAATACGAAATATGAATTGAAGAAACATTTTCCTGTGCTGATTGTCGCGCAAAACTACCCAACCGATGACAAAGATCGAGGTAGGGACGAAGAGTAATTAAATCCTTCGGATCAATAGATGGCATATTGATAGCATTTCTTATTCTGCCACCCTGTAATACTTCAGCAATGGCTTCGGCAATTTCAACACCAACACTTTCCTGTGCCTCCGCAGTGGATGCCCCTAAATGAGGGGTTAGGTTTAAATTTTCTGTGGTTCGAAACTCATGATCTGCAGGAAGAGGTTCCTGTTCATAAACATCTAAACCAGCCGCAGCTACTTTTCCACTGTTAAGGGCTTCAACTAAGGCACTTTCCTTGATAATACCACCCCGTGCACAATTAAATACCCTTACACCGTCTTTCATTTTAGCAAACGCTTCTTCATCAACCATGTCTTTGGTATCTGAAGTAAGAGGCATATGAACGGTTATGTAGTCTGCTTGAACGAATGCTTCATCAAGTTCAACTTTTTTAATTTCCAACTCTTTCGCTCTCTCCTCGGTCAGGTAAGGATCATAAGCAATAACATCCATCTCAAAAGCTTTCGCTCTTTTCGCAACCTCCATACCAATTCGTCCGAGTCCAAGAATGGCAAGAGTTTTTAATCTTAATTCTGCTCCCTTTAATTGCTTTCTCTCCCACAACCCTTCTTTCATACTGGCAACCCCACGAACAACGGGACGGGTACCACATAGCATGTGAGTAAATGTTAACTCAGCGGTAGCGATCGTATTACCGCCAGGGGTATTCATCACAATAACACCTGCTTCAGTGGCAGCTTCGATGTTAATATTATCAACACCTACTCCGGCACGACCTACGGCTTTAAGTTGTGGTGCACCAGAAATAACCTCTTGGCTTATTTTAGTATCACTCCGAACAATAATTGCAGAAACATCCTTAGAAATTTCTAACAACTCTTCGGGAGATGATCCGTAGGCTTCAACAACCTCGAAATCATCTTGCTTTTGCAAATACTCAACACCTAATGGGGAGATACGGTCCGCAACGAGAATTTTCATCGTACAATGGAAAAAAATTATGAATATGCCTATTTTCCAAAAAAAGGCAATGAGGAAAGAAAATTCTTAATTTTTACTTCCCCAAGTCAAGATCTGAGTTCATGATGTAAAATAATCATGTTCGAAACACTAACAGAAAAATTAAGCCACACTCTAAGAAATTTAAGAGGAGTTGGAAAACTAACCGAAGACAACATTAGCGATGCCCTTGGGGAAGTAAGAAAAGCACTACTCTCCGCGGATGTACACTTTAAGACTGCACGAGAATTTGTAGAGGAAGTAAAACAAGCCTGCCTCGGTCAGGAAGTTTTAAAATCAGTTTCCCCAGGACAACAAGTGGTAAAGATCATTAATGACGAACTTGTTAAATTATTAGGGGAAGGATCAACTCAATTAAAGGATGATAAACCCCTAAGGGTTATGATGGTTGGTTTACATGGTGCCGGGAAAACAACCACATCTGCAAAACTGGCCAAAAGAATGGCAAAGGATGGCAGAAAACCAATGCTTGTTGCCTGCGATGTTTATCGACCCGCTGCAATTGACCAACTTGAAATTTTGGCAAAAAATGAAAATTTTCCGTGCTATCTAGATAGAAGCGAGAAAAATGTTCCAAAAATTGCCCGAGGCGGATGGGAAGAATCAAAGAAAAATGGTACGGATTTAATCATTTTCGATACTGCAGGAAGATTGCAAATTGATGACGACTTAGTTCAGGAACTAGAAGACCTTAAAAAACAAATAAATCCCCATGAAATCCTCTTAGTTGCCGATGCTGCCCTCGGACAAGAAGCAGTCAATGTGGCAAAAACTTTCCATGAACGACTTAATCTTACCGGAATTGTATTAACCAAAATGGATGGTGATGCAAGAGGTGGTGCCGCCCTATCTATGAAAAAGGTTACCGGAGCACCTATCAAGTTCATGGGTGTGGGTGAAAAAATTGATGAATTTGAAGTCTTTCATCCCGATCGGTTGGCATCCCGAATTTTGGGTATGGGTGATGTTGTTTCCCTGGTTGAAAAAGCCAAGGAACATCTCGATGAGGAAGAATCCATGCGGATGGCTGAAAAGATGCTCAAGGCAGAATTCGACTTTGAAGATTTCCTTTCTCAAATGAGGCAAATGAAAAAAATGGGATCCATGGGATCCATTGCAAAGATGATGCCAGGTATGGGAAATATTCAGGTGGGAGACAAAGAGGAACAGGCACTTGCCCGTCACGAAGCCATTATTCTTTCA
>TARA_B110000008_G_scaffold176198_1_pt1 | contig 13175 bp, 13 predicted proteins | sample TARA_B110000008 | Tara Oceans TARA_B110000008 (sample SAMEA4396496) | marine metagenome | biome: Westerlies Biome; feature: [DCM] deep chlorophyll maximum layer (ENVO:01000326); material: water (ENVO:00002006), including particulate matter (ENVO:01000060) such as... | depth 40 m
AAAAGGGCACTTGATGAAAAGGGATTAGAGCTTCGCGAAAAAGAGGAGACGGATCTAATCATTCTTATTATTGCCAGTATACTTTATTTTTCATTGGTGGCAACTTTGGCATTTGTGACCTATAAAAGTTTTGCTAGTCCAATTCGAAAGCTCGAATTTGCCGCAAAAAATTCTATCGATCACGATAAACCATTCACCTTAAAGGAGACTGGGCCCTACGAAATTCGATCGGTGATTAAACGACTTCAGGGCCTAATATTAGGATTGGAATCAACAGTAAGGAAACGAACCGCATCCTTACAGGCAAAAACTGTTCAATTGCAAGCGGAGATGGATCAGCGAAAAGAATTGGAAACTCAGTTGGTTCATGCTCAGAAAATGGAAGCTGTTGGACAGCTTGCATCTGGAATTGCACATGAAATTAATTCTCCTTCTCAGTTTGCGAACGATAACATTTTATTTTTAAAAGACGCGGTGGAAGGTTTTATTGCAAAATTAAGGGGAGAGCCAACTGCACCTGATGTAAAGGAACTTCAGTTCCTTGCAGAAAATGCCCCTGAAGCTGTGGACCAAGCAAAAGAAGGTATAAGCAGGATTACAACAATTGTTAAATCTATGAAAAATTTTGCTTACAAGGATGCCGAGTCAGAAAAAAAACCAAGCGATCTGAATCAGGCGATTCAATCTACAATTGTTGTTGCGACCAATGAATGGAAATATCATGCAGAGTTAAAACTGGAATTGGATGAAAATTTACCTTTTGTGCCTTGCAATATCGGTGAAATCAACCAAGTAGTTCTTAATTTGGTGGTGAACGGAGCTCATGCGATAAGAGATCGTTTTCAAGATGGCCAAAAAGGAGATTTAATTATTTCCACTAAGCATTATGCAGATGCAGGATGTGTTGTGATTTCGATTAATGACAATGGGGGAGGGATCCCCCCGAAGGTACAGGCTCGGATTTTTGAACCTTTTTTTACAACTAAGGAAGTTGGGGTCGGTACGGGCCAGGGCCTTGCAATCGCCCATAACGTAATCGTTAAATCCCATCACGGCCAGATTTGGTTCGATAGTAAAGAAGGCGAGGGTACAACCTTCTATATAAAACTTCCAATGAAGCAAAAACAATCAGAGGGCTAGAAAGTGCAGAACTGGAATGCTATCAGATTTTCCCCCTTTCTTTTAGTCCTTATGGTCGGATGTTCTGAAAGCGATTCTATTAGTTCAATACAGCACGGAGTTTATTTACCCTTTCCAAGTGAAGAGATCTCTTCAATAAATTTGAAGGGGAAAAAAAAGTTGAACGATATGAAAAAGTATGTGCTGGTCAAACCTGGTGAATTTAAGATGGGAAGCCCTATTGATGAATTTGGCAGAAATAATGATGAGACCCAACATATTGTAAAAATAATCAGGCCATTTTGGATAAGTAAATTTGAGCTGACCAACGAGGAATGGAATTCAAATGTTCCGCCTCTTCTTAAGCGTGGAAAGCCAGTTTTCAATTTAAATAAAAAAGTGCTCAAGAAAATTTGTATGGGGGGGAATTTTTTGGATGGTAATTATACAATCGGAGACTATGAAAAAATTGATTCTCAAAAAAAAAGGATAAAAAGCTTTTTTTTCGAGGAAGTCCTACCAAATTCAGGAACAAAGGGAAACTGGGAACTAAAAAGAAAAAACCGTAAAAGTTTTCAATTGGACGAACTTAGATTTTCGAAACTTTATGACATTATAAATTATTTGAAAAAAGAAAATATTTTCCATGTTGGACTGATTGGACAGAAAAACCCAGTTACTCGAGTTTCGTATTCCCAGGCTACTGCATTTTGCTGGAAGCGTTCAACTATTGCCCATTCAAATGGTAAATTACCTAAAGGCTTAATATATCGGTTGCCGACAGAGGCAGAATGGGAATATGCCTGCAGAGCCGGGACGACAGGTGTTTGCGGTTTAGGGAGTGGCGAGAGATTATCCGGTGTTAATGCTTGTTTAAATGGTTCTCGTCCAGAGTATGTTCTTGGGGGTAAAGCTTTATTAATAAATCGTAAAAAAGTGGCCCCGATTAATGAAACTGATCCAAAATATCCGCCGAATGCATGGGGTATCCATGATATGCATGGAAATGTTATGGAATGGTGTCATGATTTTTATGCTCCCTATTCTCAAAAATCTTTAATACTTAATCCGCTTGGGCCTTTTAACGGAAGCAGAAGAGTGTTACGTGGAGGAAGTTTTTATCGAACTGCCATGCAGTGTCGTTCTGCAAGCAGGGCGAGTTATGAACCGTCTTACAGGGGTTCAGAAATTGGGTTCCGAATGGTAATTGGGTATCCTATTTTGTGATCAAGGAACTTGTTTTATAAAAGAATGAATTGTTTCGAGAATCTCATTTGCGGGTAATGCGTACATGGTGACACGATCTACTCTGGCAATATTTATCCCGATACACTGACCATACGAATTAAAAAGAGGTCCCCCCATTGCCTCTCTTGGCAAAGGCAAATCATGTTGCAGAATCATGGAAAAATTATCTTTCCTCTTGGAGACGGGTCCACTCATCTGTAAATTTCGATTAAATAAGTCAAAAGTAACCGACCTATGTCCTAATGTGACTACAAATTTTTTTATTTCACTCTTTCGAACCAGCGTAATTTTTACGACATCTCCAGGGTCTTTTTTTCCAACTATTTTAATTAAAGAATCTTGAGTTTTAACACGCCTTTCATCCACATGTGTAATAATATCATCTTGTAATAAACCAGCCCGGTAAGCAGCGGCTTGGGGTACAACTTCTGACACTTTAACGCCTTTGATCTTTGAATTGTCATTTACAAGTAGAACACCCATGACCCCGCCTTCACGCTCAATTTTTCTTGAATTCCCACTTTTCACTCCAACACGAATTTCATTCAAAGAAGGGTGAGCTGCAATAACCCAACTACCCTCGGTTGCGTTATTTTCTATTTCCCAATTTAAAACCGGAAAGAGCTTTTTTTCGGAAATTAGCTGGTATATTGCGAGGTCGCATTCTTCAAACCTTTTCTTAATTTTTAAAGAGTATTTTTTCCCATCAAAAGTTTCCGCTTCTCGAGCACCAACACAGGTACTTGCTTTAGTTAGGATGTAACCACTGGGGTGAATGATACCCCCCAGTGCTATGAGTTTTTGGTTTCTAAGTAATCTTACAGTACTTTCTAGTGAAATATCCTTGGCTTTACCAAATGCATTTTGAATAGATTTGCCGTTAAGACGATTGTCAGCGTTTAAAACTTTCGATCCATTCAAATCATCCTCACCAAGCACAAATGAGAAGATAGCTAAGTTAAAAACAGCAATGACAATCTCTTTCACAATTTTTTTAATTTTGCGGTCTAGCCCCTAAGGCTATCTTAACAGAAAGCTCTGCCCGATCGCGTAGATATTCTAAGGAGATTAAATCGTTAGGTTTTTTTAAAGATATTAAAATGGTTAACTCTTCGCGGGAATCGAGTTTTTCTCCATCTAGTGAAATTAAAAAATCCCCTTTTTGGAGACCAGATTTTTCTGCAGCACTTTTTTCGACAACACTATTAATTTTCAAACCTAATTCGGTTTTTTCACATGCCACTCCTAAGAAACCTTGTGTTTGAAGTTTTTCAAAAGTCAGAATTTCCTTTTTCTTATAAAATTCCCAATTAATGTGAAAGCACTCTACGGGGACATGGAAGTTTTGATCGGGTTGCTTGGATACTCGACTATGTATGGCAATTATATTTCCATTAAAATCAAAAAGCGGACCGCCAGAATCTCCACCAAGTAAGCGACTATCCGATTGTAAGGTATCCTCATTTTTCCCAATTATTCTCCCCAGCCTTACGACCACTCCTCTTTTCTTATTAAAACCACCAGGATGCCCAATAGCAAAGCACCAGTCGCCAATTTTAGAAGAATCCCTTTTGGCAATGGGAGAAAATGGCCATTTTCCTTTTTTAGTTATTTTGAGCATACCAGCATCAGAAATTTCTGAACCTCCTAAACTAATTGCAGATACTTTTTTGCCATTAAGTAGTCGGACATTCATTTTCTGTCCTGTTTTTCCAATCACATGAGCTGCAGTTAATACGAGCCCATCTTCAGATACAATAACACCGCTGCCTACTCCGTCATTTGTTTCGATTGAAACAAGTGCCCTTTTTGCGGCGGGAAGGAGATCTTGTAGGCGGTTCTGTACATTTAATAGATCCTCGTGATTCAGTGGCGTAATTGATTTCCAGGGGGGCAATTCACTAACATCGCAAAAACAATAACTAGTAAAACTGAATAATACAATGAACTGTTTTAAAAGTTTGTTCACTCAATTAAAAATGAATTAATGTACGATAGTTAGGATTTAGAGTCTAAATAATTTACAAGCCTTTTGCATGTAAATTTAAAGCGAGTGTTGAAATACATTAAATATTCTAGCTGCTGTTTACTATTTTTACAATAGACTGGTATATAATTTGGAGAAACTTTTTTTGCGGTCCTTTGGGAGACAAGAAGCAAATCAGGTAAAAGATTTTGTGAATTACTTTGGGAAATCGCAATAAGGTTCGCGATAAGTTTTTCCTGGTCAGGAAATAAAAGATTTACTTCAACTGCATTTCGTTTTTTGAAATCATCAATAGAAGAGAGAACATAGGGCTGGTATTCTTTTTCGCAGTATATGGTAATGGATGGATTTAAATCCCACGGATCACTTTCTTTTAGTTCTAAATTATATTTTTTAAAATAAATCTGCCCCTTATCTTGCGAAGCTAAATATCGAGTAAACAGGAGAGCATGTGGATCACTTTTTGAGTTATCATTAAGTTTACAATAAACAGAAGACACAGTTGATTTTTTTTCTGCAATCGGAATTTTATTTGAAAAATTTGATCTATCTGAATCTTTGTTCTGGATCTCATTATCGGAGGAAATTATGAGATCAAAACTTTGATTATCTTCTAGGTTTTGTATTAAATTTGGATTACAGAATGTATATTCTATTCTAACATTTAATTCATTTTTGAATTGTTCAGAAACTTCGGTTAGAGGAGCCCGTAGTGATTTTTCAGCTAATACTAAAATGGAGTGGTGTGTTTCAGAAGGATCCGAAACTTTATTCCATACTGCGAACATAGCTGTTAGTACAAACATAGACAGTAAGGAAAGGGTAATCCCTGTGTATTTTGGTGTGCGAAAAGTTTTTACCTGATCTGGTTCAAATGGTTTTATCATGTCTTAAAGGCAAATTGCTGAGTACGCATGATTTTCAATAGAAAAAATAAGGGTAGAAAAAAGGCTTATGTCTTTAAATCAAATTCGAGACGATCAAATAGAATAGCCCAAGTATAACAACGATAAAAGGAGCGGGTGTTTTACGCGAGATTAACAAGACAAGTGAAATAACAAAACAGGCTATTTCTATTGGAGTCCAACTTGCGTCCAATAAAATTCCTATAAATACTCCTGATACTAAACCACTTGCCACTGCATTTATGCCACGGAGTGTACGGTAAGCCCACGGTAAATTTTTTAATTTTCCCCAAAATGGATGAACCAAGAAAAGAAGCAGGGTGCCCGGAATAAAAATAGCCCATCCGGCGATCATTGCACTGAGTAATTGACGGTTGATACCATTTTGCTGCTCGCACAATCCCCCCGCATAAGCAGCAAATGAAAACATTGGACCTGGCAGTGCCTGAACCAAACCAAATCCGGCAAGAAATTCATCTTGGGTCAATAGAGCATTAGTATTTACAATCTCCCCTTGCATTATGGGAACCACCACTTGACCTCCTCCAAATACTAAGTATCCGTACCGATAAAAGCGCTCAAAGGTTACCCAAAGAGAATTTTCTGAAAAAAAGAAGGAAATTATGCCCACACAAAGCAAGGTAATGAATAGAAAAAATATTCCCCATGGGACAGAAAATTTGCCAATGTGCTGGCTTTGGAACTGTTCTGTTTTAGACGAGAGCAGAATGGATAATCCAGCACCCACACAAAACGCTACGGGAATCGCCCAAGGCGTTGTGCTTAATAAAGCAATAGCTAACCCAAAGCCCCACAACCCAAAACTTAGTTGGTTAATTACAACTTTTCTACCGAGCACCCAGGCTGCCCACCCAACGAAGCCGGCTGCCATTGGAGCGAGAAAACTAGTTATACTGGCAAAACTATTCTTGTCTACTAAAGCTGGAATCAAGGCAATCAATGTCATTAAGCAAAGAGCTGGCATGGCCCAGACCAGAAGTGTAAGGATGGCGAGTGATCGTCCACCTTTCTCCAAACCAATTGCAGTAATTACCTGAGTGCTTGTGGGACCGGGCAAAAAGCTACAGAGTGCCATCCATTCTAGGAGTGCTTTCTCTGATAGGTAGTTTTTCTTTTGAACTAGGCGGTCAAGAAAAACTCCCAAGTGAGCTTCAGGTCCGCCAAAAGCTACCAAGGAACAAAGGAAAGTATCCTTCAAAAATTGAAATTGAGAAAAAGCTTTGGGAATCGGTTTTTCTAAATCATCTTTTTGTGTAGTCACTCAGGTTTTTTAAAAAAAGAATTATAAACGAAAAGAGCAAGGAGTGCCCCTATGAGTTGTGCTACGCAAAAGTGAAGAATATCGCTAGGTGAGATACCCGCAAAAGTGTTTGAGAACGATCGACCAATTGTGCCAGCCGGGTTCGCAAATGAGGTGGAGGAAGTAAACCAGTAAGCCCCTCCAATGTATGCAGCTACGGTGGCCGCGACTTTTTCTTTGGAGGAAAGTAGGATTACCAGTAGTAAGCCAAAGGTTGCGGCTATTTCACTTACGAACAAATTGGTGCTTGATCGTGCTTTTTCAGAAAACTGAAGAGGGTCTAAATCGAAAAGATAGTTGGCTAAGATTACACCAAGTATAGCTCCGGCAATTTGAAGAATACTAAAAACAAAAAATGTGTTTGTGCTAATCTTCCCACGCAATCGCATCACCAGAGAAACTATTGGGTTGAAATGTGAACTGTGATCTCCAAGGCAAGTGATCAAAAAATAAAGAGCAAAAACGGTTGCAAATGTATTTGCTAAAAGAGTAACAGCATCATTTTGATTCAGGTTTTGGCCCATAATTCCCGAACCTACCACCGCCCAAAATAAAAAAGCCGTTCCGAGAAATTCAGCTAAATATTTCGATTTCATAAAATTTAATAAGTTAGAGATTTAAAGATTCTGGCAGGGATTCCACATAAGCCCGGATTTCGTCTCTTACCTGTCTGTAACAGGTAAGCTGTTCCTCTTCCGAAGCTCCCTTATCGGCTAATTCCTTAGCCATTTTCGGAGGATCCGGAAACCCTGCATGAACAACTTGGCAATTGGCTGGGAAAATCGGACAGGTCTCATGAGCATGCCCGCATACAGTAACTACCATACCCAATGCAGTGTCCGCAAAGTCACGAATATTTTCCGACTTTTGACTGGTCACATCGACTCCAACCTCTGCCATTACTTTAACCATATGAGGGTTAAGTCCATGCGTTTCGATCCCAGCGGAGAATGCTTCAATCGAATCACCCTTTAGATGGCGTGTCCATCCCTCCGCCATCTGACTGCGGCAGGAATTTCCGGTACAAAGAAAAAGAAGTTTTAATGGTTCACTCATAAAATTCCTATCATTCTGTTTTATTACTTTGGGTAAACGTCAAACTCTTAAAGCTTAGAAACTTCATAATCTCGTATTTTTACAAAAAAGAGACATTTCCTTCAGTCAATTTTTACATGGTCCGTATATGATTAAAAATGTCCATTTAAGGATCAATCGAAATAAAACTAAACTTAAAATTATGAAAAAATTGAAGATACTTACCTTTTCAAAATGTTTTCTCGCCTTTGCTTTTACTGTGAATGGGCAAAGCGAAGAGACATCAACTTATGATAGGCTTTGGAGTAAAGTCTCACTCTATGAAAACGAACAAAACCCGTTAATAAGGAAATTTTCTCTTACCGGGAGACTGCAAGGCGATTACCACAGTTTCGAAAATGACGAAACGGGGGAATCGGTAAGCGATTTCGATTGGCGTCGTTTTCGCTTTGGCTTCAAGGCTAGCATTCTCGATGGTTTCACACTGCACTCCGAAGCGAACCTGAACCTCAATCAACCCGAACCCCTCTACACGAACTTGACCGACACCTACCTTTCCTGGACAACGGACAACGGTCTTAAATTCAAAGTAGGTAAGCAATCAGCCCCCTTCACTTTGGACGGTTCAACTTCGTCCAAGAAGCTACACACCCTGGAACGCGGAAAGATCGCAACCAATGTATGGTTTGGGCAAGAATACTTCCCTGGAGTCTCCGTATCAGGATCCAGCGGCGAATGGGATTATTTTGCTGGAGTATACTCCTCGGACAATGCACCCGAATTTGCAGATGCATTCGATTATGGTAAATTCGGCATTGTTTCCTTGGGACGTGATTGGGCGGAATCCTTTGGGTACGATAAGGCACTCATTCGTTTCGACATTATGCTGCAGGACGATGACGAGATGAAATACAAGGATTGGGACGGAGCTATTCACTCGTCAGCAAGTGGCAAAAGGGTAAATTCAACCTATGGACGGATCTCAGCTTTGCGGATCGAGAAAACGGGGACGTGGTTGGACTACAAATCATGCCTTTCTACGATATCACCGACAAGACGCAGATCATCTTCTGCTACACATCGCTGGATAGCTCAGACAAGGATCAGTTGAAAAAAAGCAGGTGGGAACACAAATTGGACGGAGCAAAGGGAAGTGAATTGTCGGAATACTTCTTCGGGCTGAATTACTTTTTCTACGGTCATAAACTGAAGTGGCAGAACGGTCTGCAGTACACGACTCTGGAAGACTCCTCTGGATCGGATCAATATGAAGGATTGGGCTTCACTACCGCCTTTCGCATCAGTTGGTAAACTTTCAATTATTATTATCATCAAAGAAAACAAAATCGTAAAATTCAATGAAATCACTAAATAAAAAAATTCTAGTCACTCTCTTCTTTTCATTTTCAGTTCTTATTAACGCCCAAGACAAATTAGTAATAAAAGGTTCTGATACATTGGGTGCAAAAATGATCCCAAAAATTGCTGAGGCTTATGAAAATAAAAACCCTGGCTCCAAGTTTGAAATTGCAGCGGAGGGTTCATCCACTGGGATTGCCGCTATTATTGATGGCACGGCACACATTGGAATGTCTAGCCGCGAGCTTAAAGGAAAAGAAAAAGCAACCGCGGGAGCCAATGGTGTTCGCCTCGTCAAGACAGTGGTAGCGAATGATGCAGTTGCAGTTATCGTTAACGAGTCTAACCCGCTTTCCCAATTATCTCTTAAGGATGTGGAGCGAATTTTTACAAGTGATATAACTAATTGGAGTGCCGTGGGCGGAAAGAGTGGAAGTATTTCTGGATATACCCGAAATACTTCCTCAGGCACATATGCATTCTTTCAAAAGTTTGCAATGGCTGGTCGTGATTATGGTTCTGCCACACAAAAGATGGCTGGCAATGAACAAATTGCAACAGAAGTCGCTAACAATCCAAACGGAATCGGTTATGTTGGCTTGGCCTATGTTGGAGCAAAGGGTATCAAAATGATTGCAGTTGATGGAGTGCTTCCTTCCGCTACTACTGCCAATGATGGTACTTACAAATTGTCCCGTGGATTAAATTGTTTTACCAATGGAGCTCCTACTGGCGTAGCTAAGAAATTCTTGGATTTCGCCCTCACCGCACCTGGTCAAAAGATCGTAGCGAGTACAGGATTTGTTCCTGTCAAGTAATGTGATCCAAGTTAGTTTGTTTTAAGCGAGAGGCCATCCCTTTGGGGGTGGCCTCTTTTCATGGAAGCTTAGGTTTTTTGGGCGGAAGGGAGGAAATTTACCGATAAATGAAAAATAACACAAATTTTCGATGCTTGGCGCAAAGTTGTTACATTTAAGGTATATAGTAAAAGATATTTCTCGCTAATTCACCACAAGATAATCTTATGACTGAATCATCAATTTTTATCCCTTCGAAACATTCGATTCTTGTAATCGACGATGAGCCGGATCTATGCGAATTGATCGAGTTTCAATTGCAAAAGGAGGGCTTCCAGACAAGTGCACTTTCAAATCCCTTGGAAGCGATTGGATTTGCTCGTGATTTTGAACCTGATTTAATCATTTTAGATGTAATGATGCCAGAATTGGACGGGTTGCGTTTGTGTAGTATGCTCAAAGTAGACTCACAGCTCAAGGATGTTCCGATCTTATTTCTTACAGCACGAAGTGATACAGATGAACGGGTAAAAGGGTTCGAACGCGGTGCCGATGACTACCTGACCAAGCCTTTCGATAACCGTGAATTGATTGCACGGAGCAAAGCAATCCTTACCCGTACTATCAAGAAAAAATTAGCCATATCAGGTAAGCTTAAGGGGGGCGGAATCGTACTCGATCCTGAAAGTCATGAAGTGTTTATAGATGAAAAATTGATTGATCTTACTCACACTGAATTTCGTCTCCTTCATTTAATGATGGAAAGAATTGGTCGAGTACAGAGTCGTGAAAATCTTTTGGTTAATGTATGGAACTATGATACAGATATCGTGATATGATTCGAGACGCACTTTCAATATTTGTTGAATTTGATGAAGAAAAAGCAAAGTTCATTTGGACTACAGATTTGGAAGTCGACCAGCTTCACAAAGATAACAATAAATTTTGTCAATTGTTGGTGGAAAAAGATCCATCTATGGCATCATCAGTTTTTGAAGTCTTATTTATTTCTAAATCTCTGGAACGCGTTTGTGACCATGCGGTAAATATATCAAAGGAGGTTTTCTTTATCGCTACAAGTCGGGATGTAAGGCATGCACCTGAATATAAAAAAGCTGCATTGCGGCGGGACCTAAAATAATTCATCATTGAATTAGCCTATGCTTTGATAGGCTGGAGAGGAAATCAAACTTGCTATTTTCGGGGTGCTGAATGATATAGGCATCACATTCATGAGTTCCCGAATTCGTATTTTTGTTGTCGATGACGAACAAGATTTAACTGATCTTTTACATTACCAGCTTGGTAAAGAAGGTTTTAAAGTAAAATTTTCCAATAATCCTTACGAAGCACTTGGGAATGCTCGTGATTTCAGTCCGGATCTCATTATACTGGATGTTATGATGCCCGACTTAAATGGCTTTCAGCTTTTGCGGATGATACGTGCTGACAATTTGCTTCAAAAAACTCCTGTAATTATGCTAACTGCGAAAACAGATGTAGAACATAGAATAAAAGGGTTGGAGCAGGGAGCAGATGATTATCTTGGGAAACCGTTTGATTCACAAGAGCTTGTTCTTCGCATTCGTTCAATTTTAAAGCGGACAGCCGAGCAAATGGATGACGATCAAGGACGAATTATGTTTGGAAACCTTCTCCTGGATGAGGAAGATCATAGTATTTCAATTTCCGGAAACAAAGTGGATTTCACGCTCACGGAGTTTAAGCTTTTACATTATTTTCTTAAACGGAGGGGACGGGTCCAGACTCGTGATAATCTCCTTTTGGGCGTCTGGAAGTTTGATGCAGACGTTGAGACCAGAACAGTTGATGTACATATCCGAAGGGTTCGTAAGAAAATTCAGAATGCAGGAATTGAAATTGAAACAATTCGAGGAGTCGGTTATCGACTAATAGAAGATTTGAATTAATTTATGCACCTTCCTCTCTGGTTATGCGTTTTACTAATTATAGGATTTCTTTTTGGTGTATTTGCGGCGGTTAAGAACTTTACATCTAAGAGTAAAAAACTTTGGCCTGAGAATAAACCTCAGAAAAGAGAAGCGAAAGACCAGGATGAGCAAACCAGAAGAGATTTTGTTGCCAATGTTTCGCATGAATTACGTACCCCGGTATCGATTATTAAGGGGTTCGCTGACTCTCTTCAGGAAGATTATGAAATCCTTAGCGAGAATAAACGTAAAAGCTTTTTATCCAAAATTCAAAAAAATGCAGAGAGGCTCAATTCACTTGTTGAGGACCTTCTTGTCTTAGCTAAACTGGAAAAGCCCAAAACTACATTGTCCAAGGAATCGTTTGATCTTTGTGAGCTTGTCCGAGTAATCGAAGAAGAATTTCTACTAAGAAAAGACTCTTCTCTCCCAAAACTGGTTTTAAATTGTCCATCATCAGCGGTCAGAATTCTTGCTGATCGGCAAAAATTGGTCAGTGTGTTCGAAAACCTAATCGACAATGCAATTATTCATGCAGAGGGACTTTCCCAGATATCGATTCGAATTAGCGACAACTCTGAAGATAATTCCATAACCTGCGAAGTGGAAGATGATGGTAAGGGAATTGAGCAGGATGACCAAGAGATGCTCTTTGAGCGTTTTTATCGTGTTGATAAAGGAAGATCGCGAAATAGAGGCGGAACCGGACTTGGTTTGAGTATTGCACGAGAAATTGTCGACGCACATGGTGGCGAAATTTCTGTGAGAAGTAAAATCGAGTGTGGAACGATCTTTTCATTTAAGATTCCTAAATCACTCTAGATCAGGATAAAAGAATAAACCGAAGGTATTATTCTAAAAGGCTGTATTTTTAATTGTAACATAATTGTAACAATCATGACCCAATTATGTAAGATTCGAATGATAAAAAAGAAAGATGTCCTATACAAAGCCCTTAGCCTTTATAAAATTTATTATTCGTAATCTTTCCTATTTGCTTGGAGTAGTAGCCGCTGTTCATTCCGGCAATGGCCAAAATAGTAGCTATGATGAAATTTGGGAGAAAGTTGTTCTCTATGAAAACGAAGAGAATTCATGGATCAGTAAGTTTTGGCTCACGGGAAGGCTTCAGGGTGAATATCATAGTTTTAAAAATGAAATATCCCCAGCACTTGATCATGATGATTATGACTGGAGAAGGTTTCGATTCGGTTTTAAAGCAACATTTTGGGGAGACATAACGCTGCACTCGGAGGCAGACCTTGGCTTAGAGAACGAAGGACGGCCTCTATACAACGATCTAACCGATACTTATTTTTCATGGTCCACGGACAATGGGATAAAATTTAAAGTAGGAAAACAATCAGCTCCTTTTACATTGGACGGTTCGACATCGTCTAAAAAATTATACACCCTTGAAAGGAGTAAAATTGCCGGAAATATTTGGTTTGG
>TARA_B110000008_G_scaffold40458_1_pt1 | contig 13175 bp, 16 predicted proteins | sample TARA_B110000008 | Tara Oceans TARA_B110000008 (sample SAMEA4396496) | marine metagenome | biome: Westerlies Biome; feature: [DCM] deep chlorophyll maximum layer (ENVO:01000326); material: water (ENVO:00002006), including particulate matter (ENVO:01000060) such as... | depth 40 m
ATTGAAAATCCTCGTGTCGACAGTTCGATTCTGTCTCTGGCCACCATCTTTAGTTAAAACTTTTACTTATCTGACTTTTCAGCCATATTTTTAAATTCTAGTATCGTCATTACAACTCCAACAATCGCCATAACAAAACAAAAAAATCCAACATAAAATACTAAATTATCATCCATTTTATTATTTCCTAGTTATCAACTTAAAATAAATAGCAAAAGTTAAAATGGAAGGTATCCATGTAGCTGTAAATAAACCTTCTTGTTTTTGCCCGTTAAACCACAAAAAAGCAGTTGTAGCAAAAGCTACAGCAACTGATAGTAAAATACATATATCTGAAATCTTAATCATAAGTGATCCTTTCTAAATTTATAAACGTATTAATCATCATTCCAAAAAGCCCATGAAGCGAGTAAAAGACAAAGTACAGGTAATGTAGCATGTGACCTAATTAAAGTTTCGCCTGGAATCATTAGTATCAATGGAACAAAATTAAACATTCCAAGTGCAAGCCAGATAATCGACAAAACAGCAAAAATAATTGCTAATTTACCAAGTTTTCTTCTCAAATTCATAAAATCCTTTTTAAATTTATTAATAAAGTACTACCAAACTGTATTAAGAATTTAAATAAAAATTTTTAATACAGTTTTTAACTTTATCATTATTTTGACTAATTTAAAGTAATAATGTTCATTGAGTTTCCTCTTTGATGAGATACAATTATTTTATATTAAAAAAAAGTATATTTTATGTTAACAATTACAGCCCTTTATGCTTCAGTACTTGCATTGATTTACTGCAAACTATCTAAAAATGTTATTAAATTAAGAAGGCAGCATAAAGTATCTATTGGTCATGGTGGACATAAAGATCTTGAGCAGTCCATCAGAGCTCAAGCAAACTTTATGGAATACGTTCCTTTAGGTTTAATATTATTAAGTTGTCTTGAGATCAATAATGTTCATCCTTTGATAGTTTCTATTCTTGGTGGGTTGTTATTTATTGGTCGGTTTTTACACGCTAAATCTTTTTCAACACCAGGTACTGATAAAACAAAAAGAGTTCAAGGTATGAAGCTTACTTTTTGGTCGATTCAACTTATGGCTGGAATGAATATTTTTGCATTCCTAGTTGGATTTATATAAGCATATTGCAAATAATTCTCATTACAACCTAATATTTTTTTTTATGTTATTTTCATTTTTGTAACAAAATAATTAATTACAATAAAGGAAAAAAATGGCAGATAATACAAAAATTATTGGGTCTCTTAATAATATTTTAGAAATGGAGCTTGCTGGCGTAGTAATCTATACCCATTATTCTTTAATGGTATATGGCTACAATAGAATTCCAATTATTAGTTGGTTAAGAGGTCAGGCCGAAGAATCACTAACTCATGCAAATCAGGCAGGAGAGTTAATAACAAATCTTGGAGGCCATCCATCTCTTGCTATAGGAAGATTACTTGAGACTCATAATCATGATATTGGTAATATACTAAGAGAATCTTTAGAGCATGAAACAGCTTCACTTAATTCATATAAAGATCTACTAAAATTAGTTGAAGGAAAATCAGTAATGCTCGAAGAATATGCAAGGCAAATGATTCATACTGAAGAGCTTCATTTAGGAGAAGTTAATAAAATGTTGAGAAATCCTGGTGACGTTAAACCTTATAGTACTTAAATTTAAATTATGAAATTTGATGCCTTAGTAGATGCTAGAGGACTAAAATGTCCTCTACCTCTTTTGCATTGCAAAAGAGGTTTAAACTCGCTTGAATCTGGACAAATACTGAAAATTCAGACAACTGATAAAAATGCTTCTAAAGACTTAGAAGCTTTTTGTGAGAATACTGGACATGAAATTAATTCAAGTGAGACACTAAATCAGATAACTACCTTCTACATAAAAAAAAATTAGCTGTTTAATTTATTATGTTGATATTGAAGTTTTTCTTTTAAAAGACTAAAACTTTCAAGCCTTTCTTTTTCTTGACTTATAACTTCACTTGGAGCTTTAGAGACAAAGCTTTTGTTACTCAACTTACTCTGTGCTTTTTTAATCTGGATATCAAGCTGTTTTATTTCTTTTGTAATCCTTAAAAGTTCTACTTCTTTATCAACCTCGATATTTAGCATTAATTTAAAATTATCAATAATTGCTATGGGAGCATCTTGGTCTGGAATATTTTTTACAAGTTCTACTTCTGATAGTTTTGCTAATCCTTTTATATAATTCTTATATGTATTAAAAATTTTCTCATCACCCTCAACAACTAAAGGAATTTTTTGAGCTGGAGAAATATTCATCTCACCCCTCAAACTTCTGCAACTTTCAACCATTGATTTTAAGGGAGCCATCCAATTAATTGCATCTTTGTCTATTTTATTTAATTGTGCCGTAGGGTAATCTCGCAACATAATAGATGGTGCATTTATTTTTGCGAGCGGAGCAACGGTTTGCCATATTTCTTCCGTTATAAATGGTATTAAAGGATGACTAACTCTTAAAATAGCTTCTAATGATGCAATTAAAGTTCTTCTGGTTGCTCTTTGTTGAGCCTCAGTCCCTTTTTGAATTTGAATTTTTGCTAACTCTAAATACCAATCACAATATTGATCCCAAATAAACTGGTAAATTTCTTGAGATAATAAATCAAACCGATATTCTTCATAAGCTTTATGTATTTTATCTAAAGTAATTTGTAGTTCACTTACAATCCATCGGTCGGCTTGAGAGAAATCAAGATACCCATCTTTACATTCTTCAAATCCATTATCTTGTTCTTCACAATTCATTAAAACAAAGCGTGCTGCATTCCACAATTTATTACAGAAATTTCTATACCCTTCACATCTATGAAGATCGAACTTAATATCTCTGCCTGGACTCGCAAGACTAGCAAATGTAAACCGAAGTGCATCAGTTCCGTATGGCTTTATTCCCTCTGAAAATTCTTTCTTCGTTTTTTTAATAATTGAAGCAGCCTGTTTTGGATTCATTAATCCCATTGTTCTCTTTTTAACTAATTCATCTAGAGAGATTCCATCTATTAGGTCTATAGGATCTAAAACATTACCTTTAGACTTGCTCATCTTATTCCCGTCTGAGTCGCGGATTAAACCATGAACATAGACATGTTTAAAAGGAATCTTTCCAGTAATATGTTTTGTCATCATTACCATTCTCGCAACCCAGAAAAAAATAATATCAAACCCAGTTACCAAGACAGATGAGGGCAAATATAAATCTAATTCTTTGTTACTTTTATTTGGAAAATCTGGAGTCCAGCCTAAAGTAGAAAAAGGCCACATTGCTGATGAAAACCAAGTATCCAAAACATCTTCATCTCTCTTTAAGTCGCCACTATATCCATCTTTTTTAGCTAATACTTGAGCCTCTTTTAAAGAATGTGCTACATAAACATTTCCATCGTCCCCATACCATGCCGGTATTTGATGTCCCCACCATAATTGCCTAGAAATACACCAATCTTGAATATTATTTAACCATTGATTATAAGTATTAATCCAGTTTCCTGGGTAAAATTTAATTTCACCACTTTTAAAAAGCTCTAGAGCTTCTTCAGAAATACTTTTTCCATTTTTTGTTTTTTTTGTGGTGGCCACGAACCATTGATCAGTTAACATTGGCTCAATAATTGAACCTGTTCTATCTCCTCTTGGAATTTTAATTGTATATTTTTCTATTTTAGCTAGAAGCGATTCTTTTTCTAAATCACCAATAATCTTTTTTCTTGCTTCAAATCTCTCCATCCCCTCATATTCTGAAGACCCGTTCTCATTTATAAACCCCTCAAGAGTTAATATATTAATGATAGGTAGGTTATGTCTTTGCCCTACCGCATAATCGTTAAAATCGTGGGCAGGTGTAACTTTAACAACGCCTGTACCAAATTTTGGATCTACGTATTCATCGGCAATAATAGGAATTTCTCTGTTTATTAAAGGCAGAAGTACAGATTGTCCAATGTATTTTTTATATCTCTTATCGTCTGGGTGAACCATTAATGCTACATCACCCAACATCGTTTCAGGACGAGTTGTAGCTACTGTAAGAAAATTATTTTTATCATCCATTAACGGATAATTAATGTGCCATAAAGAACCTGCCTCTTCATCTTGAATTACTTCTAAATCTGATACCGCTGTCTGAAGCTGAACATCCCAGTTAACCAATCTTTTACCGCGATAAATAAGTCCGTCTTGATAGAGCTTAACGAAAGATTCTGTAACAACCTTAGAAAGGTCTTCGTCCATTGTAAAACGCTCTCTAGACCAATCAGGAGAACTTCCTAGTCTTCTCATCTGCTTTGTAATTTTTCCACCAGAGATATTTCTCCACTCCCATACCTTCTCAATGAACTTATCTCTACCTAGGTCATGTCTAGAAATACCTTGTTGATCTAATTGTCTTTCTACTACGATTTGAGTTGCGATTCCTGCATGATCAGTTCCAGGCTGCCAAAGGGTATTTTCCCCGTTCATACGATGATATCTAGTTAATATGTCCATTAATGTCTGATTAAATCCGTGGCCCATATGAAGCGTGCCAGTAACATTAGGTGGGGGTAGCAGAATTGAGAATGATTTTGGATTCTTTAAATCTAAACCAAGCTTATAGTAACCTTTAGATTCCCAGAATTTATACCATTTTTCCTCAATATCTATGGGACTAAATGATTTTTCTAACTCTTCTTTCATTGAACTCTTATTCTTATTTAAGTAATAATATTAACATGACTAGTATGTAGAAAATAATTGGTTAATTTATCTAGAGCATACTAAACAATTTTTATCTTTTTTTATAGTTAATATTTTCCATTTTAATTCCTTTTGATCAATTAATAATAAACGGCCGTTTAAAGATTTTCCAATATTTAGTAATAATTTCATTGCTTCAGCTGCCTGACATGCTCCAATTATTCCAACAAGTGGTGAAAAAACACCATGGTCAGCACATCTAACCTCTAATTCCTCATCTGTATTTGGAAACAAGCAATTGTAACAAGGGCTATTTGAATCTCTAAAATCGTAAATGCTCACCTGCCCGTCAAACTTAATTGCAGCACCAGAAACTAGCGGCTTTTTTTGGTTAAATGCAATCTGATTTAGAGCATATCTTGTCTCGAAATTATCTGAACAATCAATAATAATATCTACATTTTTTGAAAGTTCCTCCATTTCGTTAATATCAAGCTTTTTATCGATGGAAACAATTTCAATATCTGAATTTATTTTTTCTAAGTTAAGCTTTGCTGACAAAGATTTATTCATGCCAAGTGAATCTTCATTATGAATTAACTGCCTTTGTAAATTAGATAAATCAACTTTATCAAAATCACATATAGTTATCTTTCCTATTCCTGATGCTGCAAGATACATTGATGCAGGAGACCCTAGACCGCCTGCACCAATGATAAGGCAATGACTATTGAGTAATTTTTGTTGGCCCTCATACTCTATTTCAGGTATTAAAATATGCCGACTATATCTGTTTAATTGACTATCTTTCATAGCCAGCACGCACCTCTATTTCACTTTGGTTAACTTCACAATAACCAATAACTTTAGTTTTTGTAGAAAAATACTTCTCAAGTAACCCACAATTTTGATATTGATTAGTATTATTTTTATCTTTTAATATAGTTTTGTTGAGATAGAATATTGTAGGTTTTGGCGCTGCGTCTATATCCCTTATAATCTCTTCAGCTCTTGCACAGTCATTCTGAATTCCCGGCTCATCACTAATAAATTTGGTTGCAGGTTTTAAATTAAGATTTTGTAAGTATAAGTATGGATAATTAATATTAAAATTATCATACTGAGAGTTACCCACAAAAATACTTTTATAAGCATTTTTTATATTATTAAAACTATTACAAGTATTTTTAATATGACTTTTATTTGTCAATAAACTGAAAATAAGAACTGTAATACAAAAAATTCCATTAAAATATAAGATAAATTTTTTATTTTTTAAATAAAAACTACTAACGAATATAGGTAATGAATAAATTAAAAACAAGCTTGATACATAAAAAGGTAGAAAATGTCCAACATCAGATCTTGAAAGAGAAGGGATAAAAAGGGTAAGTCCTAAAAAGTAAAAAAATGTTTTATGGTTATCAAATTTTTCTTTTATTAAGAAATAGCCCAAAATAATGTAAATCAATATTATCAAGTAATAAGTATTTATAATACTTAAAAAATTATTCTCCAATGTAAAGGGAAGGCTTCTTAATTTAGCAATTATAAATGGATCGATAAATATATATTGCATGGAATTGTAAAAATTTTCATTTTCATAAATAAAAATAGAAAAAATTAAGAAAAATATTGCACTCAAACTAATTAAAAATAATTTAGTTGTATGAATTATTTCGAAATCTACACGTTTTTTTTTACAAAATGCTCTGTATAAAAATAAAGTACATATACAAAATACTAATCTATCCCACCTAACAAAACATAAAACTGTTGAGTAAACGAATGTTTTCCAAGTAATCTTTTTATTTTGATAGGTTATAAAATACTCTAAAAAAACTATAAAAGTTAGCAAGGTTGAAAAAGGCTCGCCTCCCAATTTTGCAGTAACCAAAGTTTCAATTACTAGTATTGAAACTATTACATGAATATTTTTATTTAAATAAATCTTACGTATTTGATTAATTAATACTAATTGAAGTAGAAAATGAAGTGGCCATATAAACGTTATTAGATTAAAAGCTCCAAAGGATAACTTATCAATAAATAATGATACCAGTGAGGGCCCAAACGGATATATAAATACAAAGTCTTTATATGGGGCCCAACCTTGTGTTGGATATATTAGTTGTAGTTTAAATAAAGCAGAATCAAATAACTGAAAATGAGGCTCAATAAAAATAAAAGCAAAAAAGTTAGCTATAGCTAAGAGGGTATAAAATATAAAATTTGGTGTTCTTATAATATTCATAAATTAAAATTAATTTTATTTTTTCTTAAATGTCCAATATTTATTTAATAAAAATTGAGAAAATGCCACAATTGGAATAGTTATATATTTTGCAACAATTGGATCATAATAAATGAAAGTTATTTTTAGTAATAATGTTGAAAAAACCATACCAAAAAATATTACAGAAATAAATTTTACATATCTTTTTATTTTTTGATCGTCTCTCTTGAAATTAAAATTTAAATTCATTAAAAAGGAAAAAATAGACGCTAAAAATATTGCAAATATATTAGCTATATAAAAATTAATCTGCAATATCAAGATTTTATATAGAGAAACTTCTATTAATACACAAGCTAAACCAATTACAAAATATATAATAAAGTTTCTCAAAATTAACTAAATCTTAATTTTATTAGACCGATTATATTTCTTAAAATAATTGCAGGCATCTTACTTGGCTTATAAACAACACTTACACCATCGTACCTGAGGTAATGCTTAATTGAATGTTGGCTGATATTCATTTTAAGCTTAAGTGCCGCCCCTATAAATCCCCACCAGAAACCTTCTCGCATATAACTAGAATATGGAACTAATCTTAAATACACCTCTTTTTTTGCAAGAATATAAGGACAACTTGGATCTTTGATATTAGAGATGAAAAGAAATCTATGAAGGATTAAAAATAAAAAAGAATATATTTTTCTAACAATTGGATCCATACGAGGGTCTCTAATACCAATTAATATATCTGAGGTTTCTTTATTTTTCCAGAAAATATCAAAAGAATCTGGCATACATTGTCCATCGCTATCAATGCAAAGTAAATATTTATATTTACTTGCCTTTATACCGGTTAAAACTCCTCCACCATAACCTCTTCTATCAATTGAAGATTCATTTTGTATTGGATATTTTTTCGATAAGCTTGTAATTAATTCTTTTGTACCATCAGTACTTCCATCTTCACACACAACAAATTCGTGCTTAATATTTTCTTTTACTAAGTAATTATTCCAATTTTCAATCACATACTCGATTGATCTAACTTCATTATGTGTTGGTAGAATAATTGACAAGGTGCTCATCTATTTGCCTTTACCTGACTATCAATCCAACCATAGGTTAATTCAAGTCCTTTAATAAGCGGTTGACTTGGCTTCCATTTTAGTTTTTCGTGGATCAACTTATTATCAGAGTTTCTTCCTCTTACTCCTAATGGGCCATCAATATGGGATTTCATAATTTTCTTTCCTGCAATATCAGCAACAATATCTACTAGCTCATTAATTGTAACCATCTCTTCAGATCCAATATTAAAAGGGCCAGAAAGATTAGATCTTGTTAGTCTTGTTGTCCCTTCGAGGCATTCATCAATGTATAAAAAAGATCGGGTTTGCTCACCATCGCCCCATATTTCAATTTGATCATTAGAGTTACATAAAGATACTTTTCTGCATATTGCTGCTGGTGCTTTTTCTCTACCTCCATCCCAAGTTCCATAAGGTCCAAAAATATTATGATATCTAGCAATATGTGAATTAAAACCATAATTACGTTGATAAGCCAAATACAATCTTTCTGAAAAAAGCTTTTCCCAGCCGTACTCAGAATCAGGATTAGCAGGATAAGCAGAGGCTTCAGAACAATTTGGATTTTCAGGGTCTATTTGGTTGTGCTCAGGATACATACAAGCCGATCCACTATAAAAAATATTTTTACTTTTTTGTGTTCTACTTGCTTCTAAAATATTCAAATTAATCATGCAACTATTGTGCATAATATCTGCATCATTTTCACCGGTAAATATAAACCCCGCTCCACCCATATCTGCTGCTAATTGATAAACTTCATCAAATTGGTCATTCAAAGCTTCTTTGCAAATCTCTTTCTCTTTAAGGTCTCCTTGAATAAAATCATCAGCTTCTGTTTGCCAATACTCTGGGTATTTTATGTCAACTGCTCTTACCCAATAACCTTCGTTCTTCAATTTTTTTACAAGATGTGACCCAATAAAGCCACCGCCACCTAGAACAAGTGCTTTTTTTAAAAGCTTAGCCATTCTTTACCCTTAAATTTTAAAATTTTTCGTATTTTGATATCTATTATAACTTTAAGAATCAATTATTAATAATCAATTATTAAAATTTTTCTGAGTGAAGATTTAAAATAAAATTTATTAAAGCTTGAAAATATTATCAATTTTTTTAAATCTAAAGAAAACTAAATCTTTCATTAATCCTAAAGATGGAAAACAAGTTAAATGATAGTTTTTGTAAATAAAATAATTTGCAGACAAATTATGAAGTAAATACCCGAAGATAAGTGACAATGGCACTGCTAATAGGGAATTATAGTAATTAATTAAAAAGAACATACCAATAGTCCCCAAAAAGGAGTAAATAGCTATTACTATAAGAGCTTTTGTATCTCCAAACATTTGCAATATATTAGAATTTGCCCCAAAAATAACAACTATAAATTGCGAAAAGACAAATATATAAAATAAATTATAATTTTCTTGATTTGGAATACCGAACAAGCTTAAAATTTCATGAGAAAAAATTACCATAATAATACTTGCAGTAATTGATAATAGAGTCGTTATAGAAGCATTAATGTATATAACATTTTGCAATAATTTATAATCTTTTTTGAAATACTTTGCGTATATAGGGCTAACAATTGTAACCATTATAGCTAGTGGTAAAGCAATAAAGAAGGCAAGCCTTGCGAAAATATGTAACTGGCCTAGGATTTCCTTGGAAAGAAATATGGCTGCTAAAAAAAATACAAACCAATTTAAACTAAACATTATTAACTCAAAGCCAAATATACGACCGGACTGATAATACATTGATCTATTCATTTTAAAATTAACTTTTTCATGCTTTATAATTTGTCGATAAAAATAATAAATAACAGAATTAGCGACAATAAAAACTAAAAGCCCTGAATAAAAATATAAACTAGCCAAATAATTAAGATCAATATCTTTGCCTATGAAGTAATTAAATATAATGAAAATTATAAATATAAGTGGTAATAGACCTACAGCAAAAAAATTACCCATCCCGGACTTACCTAACGCAATTAAGTAACCGGAAACTAAACTATTATTTGAATAAAAAATGACAGCTGATAAGACCATGAATATATAAAAATAATTTTTTAATATAAATAAATTATTAGCCTCCCAGAAAACTAAGAGCAAAGCCATAAATATAAAGTAGATAATCAGTTGAATAAAAAAAAGTCTTTTATATAGATCTAAACCACTGCAACTTAACTGGTTCTTAAGTTTGACTATTATTTGATCTAATCCAAATCTAACAAACCAAGAAATAAATAACATCCAAGTTAAAACGTTATAATATTTTCCGGTTTCAGTTGCATCTAAAAATTTTGTGACCAGAAATAAAGATAAGATCGATATTAATATTGAGATTGCTCTTATTGCAGATGTTAGTATAAATTTTTCCATGTAGCTCTTTATTTACCTGAAGCATTTAAAAGATATTAGAACTCTAATCATAATAAATCATTTAACATAGTTTTAATGGTTTATAATCATTAAAAAATTTCATAATAAATCATTTAATATAGTTTGAATGTTTTATCATTGTTAAAAATAAAAATTTTATTGAAAAAATGAAAAAAATAATTATTATTTTATTACTTCTTCCTTCATTAGTCGTAGCAAATACAAAAAACGACATGGACTCTATATTATTATTAATTAGCGAAAAACCTTTCATTGCTCTCGAAAAAATAAAAAAAAGACTCAGACAAACTCCTGATGAACCTAGACTTCTTTTCTACAAAGGAGTAACAGAGGCAAAACTTAATCAAATTGATAATGCTATTAAAACTTATAATGACTTAATAAATAAATACCCGAATCTTCCAGAGCCTTATAATAACTTAGCTGTTATTTATGCAGAGCGGCAGGAGCTAGATCTAGCCAAAGATACTTTAGAGAAGGCAATCAAAACAAATTCAAGTTACTCTGTTGCTCATATTAATTTAGGAGATATTTATACCCAAATGGCCACAAATGCATACAATATGGCATTTGAAATTGATAAGGATAATAAAATTGCTCGGAATAAATTAAAACTAATTACCGAGCTCTTTAACTACAAACCAAATACAAATGAAAAATCTATTATTGTTGAAGAATTAGACGCTAAAATCATTAAAATAGAACCACGAAATAAATCTGTGGACAAAAAGAAAATAATAGAAAAAATTGCGGCTTGGAAAACTGCATGGGAAGCTAAAGATTTAGATTCATATTTCGATTCTTATTCTGAGAATTTTAAATACCCAAATCAAATGAGTCAGGAACAATGGGAGAAATATAGAAGAGATAGAATTATGAATAAAAAAGAAATCACAATAAATATTTCAAATATAAAAACGAAATTTAAAAAAGATATAGTCCACGCTATTTTTTACCAAGATTACAAATCTACTGGCTACCAACAAAAATCTAAAAAAACTTTAATATTTGAATTTCAAGCAAATGATTGGAAAATCATCGAAGAATTTTCAGGATAAATTCATTAACTATACTGAATCAACTATATGAGATATTTACTTTTATTTTTCGTGGTCTTTTATGTAAATGCTAAAGCTATAGAGACAAAAGAATTATCAGAACACCTTCCCGAAGACCTTCTTGTCATGAGTCTAGATAAAATATCACAAGGTGATATAAAATCAGCTATCAATGATATCAATACTTTAATCAAACAAGTTCCTAATTTTAAATTAGCACACCTAATTCATGGAGATCTTTTAACTGCTCACTCAGGTAATCTCAATTTTTTTGGTGGACAAATTCACAAATCAAACCCTGATCTTGTTAAAGATTTTAAAGAAGAGGCTTCTAGAAGAATTAAAAATTATCTTCAAAATAATAAAAAAATATTGCCAAATTATAATATTCAATTAAGTCAAAAATATAAATACCTAATCTATGTTGATGTTAAAAGGTCAAGATTATTCACCTATAAAAATGATAATGGGCAGTTAGTTTTCAATTCTGACCATTATGTAAGTATCGGTAAGAATGGTTTTGATAAAAAATATGAGGGAGATAGGAAAACTCCTGTAGGTATGTATTTTTTAAAAAATAAAATTAAAAGAGAGCTTCCGGATTTATATGGTGATGGTGCTTATAGAATCAATTATCCTAATCAATATGACAAATTAAAAAATTATACAGGTTCAGGAATATGGGTTCATGGAACGCCAGGTTATACTTACTCACGTGCACCCCTATCAAGTGATGGCTGTATTGTTTTATCAAATCTTGATTTGAATAAAATTTCGAACATCTTAAATACTCCCAATACGCCAATAATAATAACTAATAAAAGTATAGGTGAAATTAATACGTTAACTGATCAAAAGAAAACTATTTTAAATAGAGTTGAAGATTGGAAAAAACAATGGATGAAAAAAGACTTTAATAATTACATAAAATTTTATGAAAAAAATGCTATGTATAACAATCATCTCTATGAAAAATGGGTTGAAAGAAAGAAAAACATTATTAGAAAGTCAAAAAATATAAATATACAACTAAGTGATATTTCAATTTTTGAATACCCAAATATAAAAAATGAAATGGTATTAGTAAATTTTGATCAAAATTATCAAAGCAACTTATCAGCCAGTAAAATGCTTAAAACACAAATATGGATTAAAAAAATTGATGGTTGGAAAATACTCTACGAAGGAAAATAGAATGAATTTAATCTTTATATACAAATCTCTTCATAGAAACTTGGGTATGACTTTTCTACTTCCTTTCTTATTTTTTTCAATGCATTTGGATTAATAATTTTTTCACCTGTTCCAAATAAATCAGCAGTAAGCTTTTCTTCTAAAATTTTTGGTTTCGAAGCCCCACAATTATATTCAAGGTATTGAGAATAAAAATTTGTTTTTATTACTGTTAAATTTTTTTTTATTTGAAATAATATAAAAGCTTTAGTTGAAGATTCAGCATTTTCTACTGACCATAAAAATATGGTTCCTTTAATATTATCATTTTCATAAAAAATTTTTTCATTGGCAGATACATTAGCTGCTAATAAAAAAATAAAAATAAAGTTGAATAAAGTTTTCATAAACTATGAGTTCATTAATGGGGTGGCTGATGGGGCTCGAACCCACGACAACTGGAATCACAA